>Ga0172381_10000112_pt1 | contig 90106 bp, 75 predicted proteins | sample Leawel6488metaG_FD_119754 | JGI IMG/M metagenome (GOLD analysis project Ga0172381, IMG submission 119754) | Leachate microbial communities from a municipal landfill in Southern Ontario, Canada - Leachate well 64-88 metaG | ecosystem: Engineered > Solid waste > Landfill > Unclassified | place...
ACATAAAACGACCCGTCCGAAAGGACAAGGACCGCCTTAGGAAGACCCACGAGACAAAACCCCCAAAAAACTAATCGCCGGTTTTTCATTCTTTAAGCTGACGAGTTAAATATACTTTCGTGCAGCGCGTGCGCAAAGCTTGCCGGCCGCAAGCCGTTACTATAATGGCCAAAATGCAATTAATACCCGCTGACCAAAATGCGACACTAATGCGGCATTTTGTCCCAAACAGCCGGCCAACGCCCTTTGCGCTAGTACGGGACGAAGGAAATCTCGCTGCTTGCAAGCTTGCGGTAGAACTCGTGGTCTTCGTTGTGTTCGGCCATCTTGACGAACAGTATGTCCAGGCCGGTCCAGAAGACGAACCAACCTGCCGGGTCGAAGAACACGAACAGGAACTTGCTGACAAAATCAGTGCCTCCGAGCGAGGACACGTAGGTGGCAAGGAGCATCAATACCATTCCAGCCGCGATGTACCACATGCTCTTGATGCGCATCTCGTTCAGCTGCTTGTGGATGTGGTGGAGCCCGTCCTTGAAGTGGGCGCGTATCCTCCTGAGGATGACATCCTCCTGCTGCAGGTTGCGGCGAGCCTTGGGAACCATTATCTTAAGCTCGACCCGGTCGCCCTTCTGACGGCTTGCGCGCTTGACCTCGCGGATGAAGTCGTCTGAAAGCTCGCGCACCTCGAACGAGCGCGGGTCGAAGTCGGAGAACACGTCGTCGTAGTCGTCGGTGATGATGCTTATTTCAGACATGTGCATCTGCGACAGGCGCTTGGCCTCGAGGTAGTCCGCGTCGTTTTCAACGTCATCGTCCTTGTCGAGCTGCTGGTGGATTTTCTGGCGGATGTTTCGTGGCGAGGCCATTGCAAAAAACCTTCTCCCCCGCCGGTTGGACGCAGGCAGGTCAAAGGTGGTAACTGAACCCGGATATTAAAGGCATTTGGAAGGCCTTGGCCCCAGCGCGGCCAAAACCGCTCAGTAGGAGATGAAGCTTATGTCGCTGTTTGACATCTTGTGGTAGAAGTCGCGCTCCTCGTACCGCGAGGAAGGCTGGATGAACAGGTAGTCAAAGCCGTTCCACAGGGTGAACCATCCGGCTGGCTCGAACAGGAAAAGGAAGAACGTCTGCATCAGGCCCGCAGGAACGATTGAAAGCATCAGCACGACCAGGGTGAGTATGACTACCCCGACAAGTATGAACAGTCCGCCCTTCTTTCGCATCTTCAATACGTCCCTGTTAATCTGCTCGACAGTGTTCCGGTAGTGCGCCTTGACCCGCTTCTTGATTATGGCTTCCTCCTCGGGCTTGCGCAAAGCCTCGGGCATCATCACCTTGAGCTCTATCTTGGAGCCCTTCTGCCGGGTGGCCTTCTTGACCTCCAGCAGGAAGTCGTCCGAAAGCGAGCGCACGTCGTAAGGCCGCGGGTCGAAGTCCGAGAAGATGTCGTCGTAAGTGTCGAGTATTATGCTGATTTCGGAAAGCGAAAGCAGGCGCTGCTTCTCTACGTCGGGAATGTCCACAAGCGGGGTAGTCAGCGTGGTTTGCTTCAGCCCCGGATGCGCTGCTTGCGCCGGCGCTTTGGCCTCCTTTGGGGCCTCGCGGGGCTGCTGCGGGCCGGGTTGTGCTTGGGGCGAGTTCGGCATGGTAATCACTAAATCAGTCAGATAGTAGTATGGCCGGCAAGCAATATAACAGGCTGGGCGGATTTAAAGGGGGTAAAAATGAGGGCGGTTGACCCGAAAAGCAGGGTGGGTGGACGGGCTGGATAAGGCAATTGGGACGGAAACGCAGGTTCACTTAGCCTGCCTTGCCTCTGCCTTCTTGGTGTCCCAGAGGTTTCCTATCGCGCCCGAGATTTTCCAGGTCCGGATGGCAATCGGGGCAGCAGCGTACGCGGTCTTGAGCGCAAGGCAGGCAAGGACCTCCTTGAGCATTACGGTCTGGCACTTCACGATGCCGCGCTGGGCTTCCTCGTCGAACTCCTTGAGGAACGCCTTGGCCTTGCTCGCGCCAAGCTCGCCAACTCCCTCAAGCAGGGCAGCCTGGACGAGCTTGGAGGCGTCAACCTTGGAGAGCCTGTGCTGGGACTCGAACGAGACGAGGATGTAGCGCTTCTTTTCCTGCATTTTTCAAACAACCCGCGTGGCGAAGAACGTGAAAGTCCGTTCAGATGAAAGAGGAGAGCTCCAAAAGCTCCTCCGAGGAGTATGCGCGCTCGCAGTAGGCGCAGCGCACGTGCAGCGGGCTCTTGCGCTCGACTTTGAGGAGCGGCCTTCCCTCCTTGTTGGAGATGCACTTGGGGTTGGGGCAGCGGATGACGTCCTCGAACGAGTCGGGCACGGAAATCTTGCGCTTCTTCACAATCTGGTACTCGTGCACGAAGTTGACCGTCGCAGCCGGCGCAATCAATGCAATCTTGTTGATTTCCTTCTCCTCAAGCGCGCGCTCCTCAATCTTGATGATGTCCTTGAGCCCCTGAGTTGTGCTCGGGGTGTTCATCACCATGCTGACAGTCGCGTGGAAGCCCTCGTCTATCCCAAGGATGGAAAGCACGGCAAGCCCCTTGCCCTTCGGGATGTGGTCTATGACCACGCCGTTCTCAATCTTCTTTATCTTCATCTTGTCCTGTTCGGTTTCCATAAAGCGCAACAACCCTCTTCTCGTTTCATCCAAGGACCGAGTCCAGTATCGCCATGCGCACCGGGATGCCGTTCGCCTCCTGCGCAAAGTAGGCGGCCTGCGGGAGCGAGTCCACCTCGGTGGCAATCTCGTCAACGCGCGGGAACGGGTGCATTATGATGGCGTCGTCCTTCATCTTCCTCACTGCCTCGGCGTCAATCACGTAGGAGTAGCGCTCGGCCTCCTCCGGGTCGTCGAAGCGCTCCTTCTGGATGCGGGTTGCGTAGACCACGTCGGAATTCGAAAGGTCAAGCTCGTCAAGCTCGCGGATTTTTACCCTGCCAGCGATGTCGGAGTGGATTACCTGCGGAAGCTTCAGTTGCGGAGGCGACCACAGCTCAATCTTGACGTCGAAGTTCGCAAGCGCGTAGCAGAGGGAGTGTATGGTGCGGCCGTTCTTCAAGTCGCCAATCATCGAGATGGTCAGGCCGTCCAGTTTTCCCTTCTTTTGGAACATCGTGTAAGTGTCAAGGAGCGCCTGGGTGGGGTGCTGGTTCGCGCCGTCCCCGCCGTTTATGACTGGGATTTTCGCGGCATCAGCGGCAAGCCGCGCCGCGCCCTCGAGCGAGTGCCGGATTACGATCACGTCGGCGCAGGACTCGACCATGCGGATGGTATCGTAGACCGTCTCGCCCTTTGCAACGGAAGTGGTGTCCGCGTCCGAGAACGCGATTATGCGGCCGCCGAGGCGCTGCATAGCAGTCTGGAAGGAGAATTGCGTGCGCGTGGATGGCTCGAAAAAAAGCGATGCGAGCACCTTTCCGGACTGCTTGTCGTAGGACTTCTTCTGCGTGACCGCGTCCTCGTACTTCTTGGCCTTGTGCCAGATTTGCTCGATTGCCTCGCGGGGAACGTCCCTCGTGCTCAGGATGTCCCTTCCAGCCCAGTAGTCCGCCATAATAGTGCCTACACCCAAAAAAGCGTTTTGGACATCCCAACCGGTTGTCCAGACAAACAATGCCTGCAATAGGATAAAAGTGTATTGTGCAACCCTTGGGACTAGAAGGCCATATGCCTTAAGCCCGGAGTGCAAGCTTTCCTTCGCCGCGCTTTATGCAGATGTTCTCGCCATCGAAGGCTACTTTTCCTCCGAGGATGGTCTGCTCGACCTTGCCGCGGAGCCTGTGGCCCTCGTAGGGCGTCCAGCCTGCCTTTGAAAGCTGTTCCTCCGCCCGGACGGTGTGCTCCTTTTTCAGGTCAACCAGGACGATGTCGGCGTCATAGCCCTCGGCAAGGATGCCCTTCTTTGAAAGGCCGAATATGCGAGCCGGGTTCGTCGAGCAGTATCGGACGACCTGCGCAAGGGAGACGAGGTTGCGGTTTGCGGCATCAATCATAAGGGGGACGCGCATCTGCACCCCCGGCACCCCGGATGGCGCCTGCCAGTAGTCCTGCTCCTTTTCCTTCCGCGTGTGGGGCGCGTGGTCGGAAGCGATGCAGTCTATTGGCGAACGCGCCTTGGAAAGCTCGTCCCATACTGCGGCCACGTCCACTCGCGAGCGCAGCGGCGGGTTGACCTTCCCGTAGTTGCCAAGGCCCCGGGCGTCGTGCTCGGTAAGGAAGAGGTGGTGGGTGCACACTTCAAGCGTGACGGGCACGCCGCCGTTCTTGTAAGTTGAGACTATGTCAAGCTCTGCCTTCGTCGAGGCGTGGCAGACGTGGATGCCCCGCTTTGCCTTGGAAGCGGCATCGCAGGCAGCTTCTACGGAAATCGCGGCAGTCGTGGGGCTGCGGATGATGTTGTGGTAATCCATCTTGCCCCTTGCATCGCGCTTCTTGTACTCCTCGGTGAGCTTGCGGATTTCGGTCTCGTCTTCTGCGTGCACGCAGACCGGGAAGTGCGCAGGCACGGCAGCCAGGTGCTTCTGGAAATCGGCAAGCCGCTCGACAAGAAGGTCGCCGGTGCTCGAGCCGAGGTAGACTTTGAGCGCGAACACTGCAGGGTTCCTTGCAGCCTCGGCAGCGGCCAGCTGGTTTCCGGGGGTAGCGCCAAAGTACAGGCCGTAGTCGCAAACAGCCTTCTTCCTGGCAAGTGCGACCTTTTCCTTGAGCTGGGCAAGGCTGGAGACCGGCGGAGAGTTGTTGGGCATGTCCAGGATGGTTGTCGTGCCACCTGCAAGGGCCGAGGCGGTCCCCGTGTAGAAGTCTTCCTTCGCAGTCTGGCCGGGGTCGCGGAAATGGACGTGCGGGTCTATCATCCCGGGCAGGGCCACCAGCCCCGTGCAGTCGATTTTCTCGTCGAAGCTGCCGGAAATGGTCGAGCGCGAAATCTTCCTGACCTTTCCGGCCTCGTCGGAAGCGATGTTGCACTCCACAAGCGTGTCGTGAACCAGCACCTTGCAGTTTGAAAGAAGGAGCATGAACAGGTTTCGTTTTGGCAGTATAAAGCACTATTGGCCTGCGGCCCTGCAGGCAGTCGGGGGCGATGCCGCACTATTATAAATGGGGTTTTGCACTAAATATTGGTAAGAAAGTGAAAGGAAACCAAGCCCGCCGAAAGGCGCTTTGTTGTTTTTTGTTTAAGGCAACGGGTAACCGCGGCATCTGCCGTTCCTGTGCCAGTAAAAGTTTTTGACTAAAAGTAAGGAGTGGTTGAATATGTATCCTCCACAGCAGTCCCAATACGACCGCGCGATTACGGTATTCTCGCCCGACGGAAGGCTCTTCCAGGTCGAGTACGCACGCGAGGCCGTCAAGACCGGGAGCACAAGCATCGGGATTGTCAGCAAGGACGGGGTCGCGATGGTGGCGCACAAGCGCATATCCTCGCCGCTCATAGTCGGCGACTCGCACGAAAAGATATTCACAATAGACAACCACGTGATTGCATCCTCTTCGGGCCTTGTTGCCGACGCGCGCAAGCTAGTTGACTTCGCCCGGCTGGAGTCGCAGAAGCACAAGCTCACGTTTGACGAGGAAATCTCGGTCGAGTACCTTGCAAAGCAGGTGGGAGACCACATCCAGTTCTTCACCCAGGTCGCCGGAGTAAGGCCCTATGGAGTCTCGCTTCTGCTTGCAGGAGTGGGCACTACGGGCGCAAGGCTCTTTGAGACCGACCCCTCTGGTGCAATCTTTGAGTACAAGGCAACCGCCATCGGGAGCGGCAAGAAGGGAGTGGAGCAGTTCTTCGAGAAGGAGTACAAGGACGGCCTCTCGATGGACGACGCCATCAGGCTTGCAATCAAGGCGCTCAAGAAGGTGACCGAGGAGAAGCTCTCGCCGCAAGTGATTGACGTTTCAATAGTGGAGTCCAAGTCCAGGAAGTCGCGCGACCTCTCAAACGACGAGGTTGCGAAGTTCATGGCGGACTCGAAATAGGCAGGAACAGCTTAGAGATAGAGGACTCATGTCCCACATCGAAAACACCATAATCGCCCGGCTTGAGAAGGCCGGCGAGACGTTCGAGATTCTCGTGGACCCCAAGAAGGGTTACGAGTACAAGACGGGCGCCAAAAAGGAGCTTGACAACGTCCTGGTCTTCGAGGAAGTGTTCAAGAACGCCAACAAGGGCGAACGCCACACCGGCGCCGCGCTCAAGAAGGCGTTCGGGACTGAAGACGTCCGAGTCATCGCAGACGTCATCTTCAAGGATGGCGAGCTGCAGATTACGACCGACCAGAGGCGCAAGCTCCTGGAAGAGAAGCGTGTCAAGATAATCGCGCTGATTGCGCGTTCGGTAATAGACCCGCGCACCAAGGCGCCCCATCCGCCCGCAAGAATCGAGGCGGCAATGGAGCAGGCGCGGGTTCACATCGACGCGTTCAAGAACGCGGAAGAGCAGGTCTCAAAAATCATTGAGGAACTGCGGGAGATAATCCCCATCTCGACTGCTTCGGTGAAGGTGGCAATCAAGGTGCCGGCGAACTTCGTGCACCGCTGCTACTCGACGCTGAAGGAATACGGGATAAAGAAGGAGGAGTACGCCTCGGACGGCTCGCTGGTCGTGATGATTGAAATCCCGGCAGCGTTGCAGGAAGAGGTGTACGACAGGCTGAACGGCCTGACGCAGGGCGCGGTCCAGACGCGGCTCGTGGACAGATAAAATTTGTTGGAATTCTGGAAGCAAAGAAGGAAAAATTCATTTTGATTTGGAAAAAGGTGCAACGAATGGAAAAGCAACTGATATTGCCCGGCGCCATCGCGGCCACGTCGCCGCGAAGGATGGACGGGTGCTATGTTGACGACGGCAAGACCTTCGTCTCCGTTGTCAGCCTCAAGGCTGGCGACAAGATAATCCCCCTCAAGGGGCACTACGTGCCGCGCATCGGCGACTACATAATCGGCATCATCTCGGAAGAGAGGTTCTCCGGCTATGAGGTCGACATCAACGCACCGTTCCCCTCCTCGATATCGGCCCGCGACATCCGCGAGACGTTCCAGGTCGGCGACGTGGTATCGGCGAAGGTGCGCATGGTGGACGAGGTCCACACCGCGCAGCTTGTCGAGCCGCGCAAGCTCTACGCAGGCAGGCTCATCGAGATTGAGAGCGTCAAGGTCCCGCGCGTCATCGGGCGCAACGGCAGCATGCTCGCGCTAATCAAGGAGTACACCGGCTCGGACATCTTCGTGGGCAAGAACGGCCGCATATACACCAAGAACGGCGACATCGCCCTCTCCGTGATGGCCCTGCTCAAGATTTCAAGCGAGGCGCACACGAGCGGCCTGACCGACCGCATCAAGGAGATGCTCGAGGTCGAGTCCAAGAAGTCGCCTCACTATGATGCGACTGCCCAGAAACCGGCGGTGCAGGAAAGGCAACCTGCAGAGACTTACTAGAATAACATTTGAATGGTGATTTGATATGGCAGAAGAAGAGACAGCCGCGATGGCTTCAGGCAAGGCGCCCAAGAAGCTCATCGAGAACGGCATCCGCAACGACGGCCGCACGTCCTCGGACTTGCGCAACCTCAAGATTACTGTCGGAGTGCTCAAGAAGGCATCCGGCTCCGCTCTCATCGAGTGGGGGAAGAACCGCATCCTTGCCGGAGTATACGGCCCGCGCGAGGTGTTCCCCAAGCACAACATGAACCCCAACAAGGCCATCATCAACTGCAGGTATGCAATGGTGCCATTCTCGTCCCTTGAGGAGCACGGACGGTTCGGCCCCAACAGGAGGGCAATCGAGATTGGCAAGGTAGGAAAGCACGTGTTCGAGAACGCCATCCTTACCGAGCAGTTCCCCAAGACCATGATTGACATCAACATCGACGTGCTGCAGAGCGACGGAGGGACCCGCGTGGCGGGAATCGTCGCTGCATCGCTTGCGCTTGTTGACGCCGGAATCCCGATGCGCGACATCCCCTGCGGAGTCTCGATTGGAAAGGTCGACGGCACCCTTGTCGCTGACCTGGACAAGACCGAGGACAACCTCGGGCAGTCCGACATGCCGGTCATATTCTCGCCCCGCACTTGGGACATCCTGCTCTTCCAGATGGACGGCATGCTGACCAAGAAGGAAATCATGGACGGCATCGACCTTGCACGCGTGGCGACCCAGAAGGTGCACGAGGTGCAGGTTGCTGCTCTCGAGGCAAAGTACGGCGCTGCGGCAGCAGGGGACGACGACTCGCAGGAGACTGCCTAAGGGAAATTTGAACGGTTATTGGTGAAACTATATGATAACAAACGAGGTCAAGGAGGCATTCGTGCTTGACTTGATGAAGAAAAACACGCGAGTTGACGGCAGGGGAATGCTGGACTACCGCCAGATTTCAGTGACGAAGAACGTCTATGAGAACTGCGAAGGCAGCGCCATGGCGCAGATTGGCGACACCAAGGTCATCGCAGGTCTCAAGCTGGACGTCGCGACTCCCTTCGGCGACAGGCCGACCCAGGGAGTCATAATGTTCAACGCCGAGTTCTCGCCCGTCGCGCACCCCGACTTCACTGCCGGGCCGCCGGACGAGCGCAGCATCGAGCTTGCCCGAGTTGTTGACCGCGGCATCCGCTCAGCGGAGTGCATCGACCTGGACAAGCTCTTCATGGAGGAAGGCAAGGTGCTCGGGGTGTTCATCGACCTTTTCATAATCGACCACAACGGCAACCTCACCGACGCGGCGTACCTTGCCTCGATGGCGGCGCTCCGCACGGCAAAGATGCCCAAGTACGAGGATGGAAAGCTCATCCGCGAGGAGCGCACCGCTCCGCTTCCGATTGCGCGCGACGTCGTGTCGTGCACCTTCGAAAAGGTCGGCGACAAGCTTTTGCTCGACGCGCGCGAGGAGGAGGAAGTCTCGTCCTCAGGCCGCGTGACGCTGGCTACTTGCGGCGACGACCTGTTCTGCGCATCGCAGAAGAGCGGACGCGCCGGCTTTACCCGCGCGGAGTTCGAAAGCATGATTGACACTTCCCTTGCAAAGCGCAAGGAGCTGCTCAAGTACATTTAGGGTGTAAGAATATGGGTTCACATTACGGAGTAAAAATACGCAAGCAGGAAAACAAAATTAAGACCGCGCAGAAGCTTCGGCACGCGTGCCCTTCCTGCGGCAAGGCCAAGGTCAAGCGCACCTCGACTGCGCTCTTTGAGTGCGCGTCGTGCGGGACGGTGTTTGCGGGCGGCACGTACGTCCCCCGCACCAACGTGGGAATCACTGCCGCAAAGCTGCAGTCATCCAAGAACGTGCAGGCAAAGGAAGAGTAAAACCTTCTTTTCCTTTAATCTTTTTTCTTTTGACGGGTGCATCAGAGTTCATGGCAATCGACAGCGGCACGGTCCTTTTTGAGGCCGACTTCCCAGGCAAGGCCTATTCCTATACCGCAAGGGCGGAAGACAAGGCAAAGCTTGCCGTACTGCTTTCTTCCGCACGCAAGGCCATTGCTGAGTACATATACGATTATGCACCCATTGACCGCAAGGCAATAGACAATTATTTTGCCGGGCAAAAGAAGCCAAAAAACCCGGCTGAGCTTGCTGCAATTCTTTCTTCAGTGTCGATGTCATCTATTGAGCGCGACCTGGAAAAGGCAGTCAAGTTCGAGCAGGTGCCCGCTGATGACATAAAAAAAGCAGATGTTGAAAAACGCAAGATTGGATACGCCACCAGCTACTATCTCTACCTGCTGTTCAAGTCCGCCTTCGGCGAGGAAGCGCCAAAGCCCGCTGGCTCGAGCAAGAACCAGATTATCCGCCTCGTCTCAAACTCAAGCGAGTGGATGGTCGTAAAGAAGACCAACACCGCAACCGCCACGAAGCCCGAGGCGCTATCCGCACTCATCGGCATGCTTTCCACAATCGTACGCAAGGAAGGCGACGTGCTGTGCAAGGAAGGCGACTTCGAGGGCGTGTCAACAGCGCTGTTCGGCTCTTTCTTCAAGAGAAAGTCCTTCGGAAAGCTCTGCGAGGCCATCAGCACGGTGCCGGTGCCAAAGGTCACCGAGGTTGCCGACGCGAACGCGTTCGACAAGTCGGCTGCCGCTGACGAGCTTTTCGTACTCCTTTACCTGAAGGCGTTCTCGCTTTCGGGCTACTCGCCCTACCCCGAGCCGGACCTGCTTGCGGAGACCTACCCGCAGCTCAAGATTCCCAAGCCGAGGGGAAATTTCGGCGGCAAGAAAAAGAAGAAAGCGTAACCTAAACGGTTATGGGACCATAATCAGCAAGCTACTTTTCAGGACGTGCCGCTAAAACCGAAACTAGGCAGTCCCTTCCTCTTCTTCCTTCTTCTGCTTTTGCCACTTGCGGTACTGCAAAAAGCCGTAGATTGCAAGCACCACTACCACTAGGATGATTGCGTAGTCCATCGAGCCGCTTGTGCTTGAGGAGGCCTTCGGGGTTGCGGTCGTGCCGCAGCTGGCCATCCCGTCCGCAATCGCGTCGTACTTCTGCTTGGACTGCTGGATTGAAAGGTAGGCCGCCTGGTATTCCGAAGTGAGCGGCGCGGCCTTCATCTCCATCACCGTGACCACGCCCGTCCATGTCGTGTTGAGCTCGCGCACCTCGGTGCTCACCCCGCACTGGTCGTATGCGGCCTTGCTTGACTTGTATTCGGAAAACATGTTGGTTATGTCGGCCTGTACTGCCGCGTAGGCCTTCACCGCGTTGGCCTTCGCTATGCGGAACTGGGTGTTCTCCACGCTGTCGTTGACCTGGCCGGACTCGAGGCGCTTGAAGTTGTCGTACTCGGGGATTATGCCTTCGCGGTACTGGGTGGAGGAGTAGAACACGTCGGTGCCAAGGCCGGCCGATGACACTTGCTGAAGAACTGACGTCTCCTCGGAGCCGAGCTTTGCGTACACGTCGCGGTCGGTCAGCTTGTCAAAGAACGCCTCGGCCTTCTCCGAGAACGTGGCGCACTTCGTGAAGGTGGCGTTGTAGTTTGCCATGTAGTCAAGGTAGCTGTCGACGTCGCCGGTGCTTGAGAAGTAGCTTCCCGAGCTGCGGGCGTTGTCTATCTCCTGCGACTTGAGGTCGTCGAGGGTGGCAATCATGCCGTCCGAGCCGTCAATCATGTCCACAAGGCCGTCGAAGTAGTCGGAAAGGGCCGTGTCCGTAGTGCCCGAGAGCGCGTGGTCGCGCACCGAAAGGATGTTCTTTCGCGCGGTCTCAAGGTTCAGCCTCGCAGTCTCGATGCCAGTCGAAAGGTCGGAGTACGAGAGCTTCCTGGGCTTTATGTAGTTGGTCTCCCAGGCGTACTCGTAATCAAGGGCGTAAATCTTGGAAAGCACGTCGGTGTTTAATGTTATGGAGCCGTTGCCGGCATCGGCCACGACCACCTTGCCGTAGGAGTGCAGGTAGACGCTGGAGTCGTCCGCCGTCGAGTAATAGTAAAGCACCCAGTACTTGGCGCTGTCGACCAGGACTGGAGTGGTCGAGGTGTAGGGCGCGAGCTTGAGCGTCTCCGTGGATGTCGAAAGCACGTAAGGCTCGCCGAAGGCTGTCGCGCGGTCGGTGGTGATTGCGGAGCTGAACGCCGCGAGCACAAGGAACGCCGCAAGGGCAATCGCGTTATATTTTGCCATGAATACTAAGTATGTGGCTATGGTTTAAATTAGTTTGACCGAGTGTTTTCCTGCTATGAATCTGCGGTTCGTACTGGTCCGGCCCGAGCACGACATGAACGTCGGCGCGGTGTGCCGCGCGATGAAGAACTTCGGCTTTGCCGAGCTCTGGCTTGTTGACCCCCAGTGCAAGCTCGGCCTAGAGGCGCGAAAGTACGCCAAGCACTCCGAGGAAGTCCTATCCGGCGCAAGGAAGGTTGCAAGCCTTGAGGAGGCCATTGCAGGATGCGATGCGGTTGTCGGCACAACAGGCGTGCCCGTGCGTTTCCACGGCAGGATATTCAAGAACTGCATTCCTTTGGACAAGCTTTATGAAAAAATCCGGGCTTTCGAGAACGTCGCGATTGTCTTCGGGCCGGAGGGAACCGGGCTTTCGGAGCAGGACACCGACCTGTGCGACATCGTCATCACCATACCGACTGCCCCGGCGCACCGCGTGCTCAACCTGTCCCACGCGGTATGCACCTGCGCATACCAGCTCTTCCTGGACTCGTGCAGGGACAGGAAGTCCAAGGACGGGATTGAATACAGGCGCGCGTCCGAACACAAGGTCGTGATGCTTGAGAGGCTCTTTGCCGAGGCCTTGAAGTCCTCGCCTACTGTGCGGGACAAGAAGAAGGTGGCAAAGGCGTTCCAGCGCCTGGTCAAGCGCTCGCTTCCTTCCGAGGAAGAGGTGTCCACCCTGCTTTGCGCATTGGATTCATTTAACTCTGCCGAGAAATATAGGTCATTGAAGGAAAAAAGAAGCGCGGACAAATAAGCAGGCAAAACCAAAGGAACGAAAACACCATGGACAAACAACAGAAAATCATCACAGTATGCGCAATCGCGCTGGTATTCGCCTACTTCTTGCTCCACCCTCCGAACGTCTCACCGGACGACTTCGAGAAGGCCATAAGGGCCTCCGGCCCGATGGGGCCGGCCCTGGTTGTCGCAAGCCAGGTGCTTGCCTCGGTGTTCTCGCCGATTCCCAACAGCCTGCTCACGCTTGCATCCGGACGGGTCTACGGGGGCTTTTACGGCGGGCTCTACGCATACATTGGTGGCCTGCTTGGCGCCGCTGCCACGTTCTGGATTGGACGGCAGCTTGGCCGCGACTTTGTCGCGCGCTTCGTGCACCAGAACGACCTTGACTCGGTGGACGGCTTCATCGCAAAGTACGGCGTGTGGGCGATCATCGGAGGAAGGCTGCTGCCGTTCATGTCATTCGATGCCATAAGCTACGCAGCAGGGATGACCTCGATGGACTTTGGCGCGTTCATGCTCGCGTCGGTATTCGGCACCGCGCCCGGAATCTTTGCCTACGCGTACCTGGGCGAGTACTCGCGCGAGCTTGACTTTGCGACAATAGCGATATTGGCGGTCGCGGCCATCGTGCTCTTTGCAGTTGCCTCGAAGATGTACGAGTGGCACAAGGGCAGGAAGATGAAAAGCTCCGGAAATGAAAAAAGGAAAACTACGGCGAAAAATGAACAAAAAAACAGGCAGGCAAAAAAGGATACGGCCACAAGACACCCAAGGCGCACAAAATGACCAAAGTCATATTTAATGGAAAGCTGGTTGACCAGTCCGAGGCACTCATACCGGCAAACAACAAGGCCAACTTCTTCGGCTACGGCGTGTACGAGTCCTTGCGCGTGTTCCGCACAAAGCCATTCTACGTTGACTGGCACCTCGCAAGGCTTGCGGCATCAGCCAAGGCCATTGGCATGGAACTGCCCTACACTTCATCCGAACTCCTGCAGATGCTTGAGTCGGTGATTGCCGAAAACAAGATTACCGATGCGCTCGTCCGAATCGTGTACTACGGGAAGACCGAAAAGGAGGACGGCATACTCGTCATGTTCCCGATGGGCTACCACTTCTACGCCGACAAGAACTACAAGAAGGGAATGGCCGCGGTCACGCACGTCTGGGACCGCATACTGCCGCCCTCGAAGACCCTGAGCCTGCTTGGCGGGTTCCTCGGACTGCGCAAGGCTACGCAGAACGGCTGCGTCGAGGCATTGCTCATCAACTACAAGGGATTCGTGACCGAAGGCACCCGAAGCAACCTGTTCATCGTGGACGCTTCGGGACAGCTTGTCACCGCGCCGAAGGCCTCGGTGCTTGAGGGAATCACGCGCAAGATAATCTGCGAGAAGCTCTCCGAAAAAATAATCGAGCGCAACATCACCCCGCAGGAGCTCTATTCCGCAAAAGAAGTCTTCATCACAAGCACGGGAATGAGCGTCATGCCAATCGTGTCTGTTGACGGCAAGAAAATCGGCGACGGCACGGTAGGCCCGGCCACCAAGAGGGTTGCGAAGGAATACGACGAGCACCTGAAAGAATACTGTGGAAAATGAAATGGGAAGCAACCGATTTGATGGCCTACACTCAAGCTCGAAAGCCATTTAAGCCGCGTCTGGAAAATACTCTTATGGCGAACGGATTCGCGTACCCAAGCGTTGAACAGGTTGAAGAGTTCAATATCTTGACGCTTGCAGTAATCCGGGCAAAGAAGGCGGATGCCCATAATACCCTTAGCGGGTCAAAAATATTGGAAGCCATAAGGGAATGCATGGACGCAAAAGGCGATGTTCACCAAAAAGCCGCGGCATTGATGGCCGCTTTGGTAAAAAAGCACCCTTTCGCAAGCGGCAACCGAAGAACCGCATTTATCGCGGCAAAGTCGTTCACATTGGCAAACGGGGGGCATTTTCGCATCCCGGACGAGCCTGCGAATGCGAAAGTAATGCGCGGGATAAGGGAAAACTTTTATACGCAGGAAGAGATTTGCGAGTGGATAAAAAATGGAAAAATCAGGGAATTCACGCGTTAGGCTGAAGATAGTCTCGGAAGAGGTCGAAAACTTCCTCAAGCTTATCGAAGGCCATAGGAAGCTGCTGTTCGCAATCGGCGAGCTCTGACTGCCAAAGGCTATAACCCCAACCAGCCCGTTTTTTGCCTTTACGAGTCCGACTTAGAAGGGCTATTAAACCATTTTGTTCAAGATAATATCTCTGTCCAAAAAAGCCGCTTCCTGACAAGAAGCACTTACGGATAAACTTCGGCTTTTACACTAATGCTCTGATAGTGTAGTGGACCAGCATACGGGATTGTCGATCCTGTGACCCGGGTTCGAATCCCGGTCAGGGCGCTTCTTTTTCTTTACAAAATTTATCACACATTTAACGGCAATAATGTGTGATAACCGGCGCGCCCTTCAAAAGAGTGTAGTCACCTAACGGCAACCCATACCGCGAAAACAGGCGTCCAGACCGCACCTAGTCTTGCGGCCAAGTCGTTTCGGCGGGCAGGAGCACTTCGATTTTTTCGCAATCTTAAGCAGAGAACCGGCGTGCTTCTTCTCTATGTCGCCGACTGAAAAGAACTCCACGTGCCGCATCGTCTTTCCTTTGCCCGTAAAAAGCGCAAGCTCGTCCTTTGAGAGGCCTTCGACTGAGACGCCAAGATTGACGTGGTCTTTGAGGGAAACGATGTAAAGCCTTCCCTCATACCACGGCACGCCCATATTCATCTCTTCCTTTATGCCGGGAAAAGTCTTCAGGACTAGTTTCCTCAATCCCGCACAAACCTCCTTCTGGGGCGACCTCTGCTTTTTGATGTACGCGTCCACGCCGTTGTCCATAAATGCAATTCACCAACCGGACTTAAAGACCCTCGTCTCCGTCCAACGGCGGCAGTTCACTTTATCTCTCCCACAAGCTCCTCAAGCAGGTCCTCCAAGGTGACCACGCCAGCAAACTCGCCCTTGTCGTCAACTACGACCGCGATGTTCCTGCCCAGCGACTGGAGCGTTGCGAATGCATCATGCAGCTTGTCGGCGGTTCGAAGTGTGACCGGCTTGACTGACGCCTGTCCGACAGTCCACTCGGGGTGCTCGTAGGATGCGCGGCCGAGGGTCTTGACCCCGACAACCCCGACGACCTTCTTCTGGCCGTCAAGCACTGGCAGCCGCGAGTACGGGCCGGATACGACCTTTCGGTGAGCATCGGTCACCGGCATGTCCGATGGCAGGGACACCACGTTGGACTTCGGGGTCATGGCCTTCGAGACCGGCCGGTCATTGAACTCAAGGACGTTCTCTATGAGCTCGCGCTCCTTTTCGGATATCCCCTTTTGCTTTGCGCCAAGCTTCACGGCAGAACGCAAATCATCTTCGCTGAACTGCTCCACTCCAGTAGCCATGGAGTATGCTCCTGGAATGAGGCGGTTGATTGCCTCGAACACCACCACAAGCGGGAAGGATATCCAATAGAACATTTCCATAATCGGGGCAAAAAGCAGGGCCATCCTCTCGCCGTAGGTGGATGCCGCGCTTTTCGGCGCGATGTCGCCGAAGGTCAATAGGAGGAAGCTCATCAGCCCCACCGCGATGCCGACCCCGGCCTCTCCGAAGAAGGCAGTTGTGATGCTTGTCGCAAGCACGGAGGCGGTCACGTTGGCTATGTTGTTTCCTATAAGGAGGGATATGATTACCCTGCGCCGGTTGGCCTTCAGCCGCGCCAGGCTCTCCGAGCCCGGCATCTTCTTTTCAACCAGGGAATACAGCCGCACCGAGGACAGGGATAGGAAAGCCACTTCGCTTGCAGCAAAGAAGGCGGACACCGCGATCAGTGCCGCAAGAAGGCAGGCCTCGAAGAGCACGTCGGTCATACAATAAGTAGGCAGGGGAGAAATAAATCACCCAATGCCAGCATACTGTGCCCGTTGAAAAAACATCAGACCGACACACTCGTGTGACCTAAGGCGCTTAGGCATTATTCGCCAGATACAAGGGCAATCTTTTTTTTATCAATAAGTTCTTCTGGACTGAAAATAAGATGAAAATCATGGTGCTCATAGTTCTCTGCAACTATCCCAATAAATATAGCAATTTGTTGCGCGTCATTATTTACTGAAGAAAAATTGTAAGTATTATTACGAACTTTAGGATAAAAGAATTTGAATGAATTATTTTGAAGTTTATGTTCGTTCGATACAATCGCACGTTTAGCACCCATAAACATAGTAGGCATATTAGCTATTTCGATTTGACCGGGTACTTCTGCCCTCAAGAAAGGAAGTTTGGCGTTGATTGTTCCTATTATCAACGGATATTTCGCACACGTTTTCCCAACATTTGTAATTATTAGTCTGAAAAATATTTGTTCGTAGTTATTTTCTTTAGACAATTCTTCATCAAGAAGGATGAATGACTCGATAATAGGCCATTTCTTTTTTTGTTTAACTTCATAAAACTCTAGGGGAGACATGGGTCGATTTGTGCCGGCGTTGTCTCTCAGGGGATAGTTATTTGATATTTTTCCTGGTGCTTTAATTACGCTATCACTTTCATCCACAGTAATAATATACACACATTTGTTTTGAGAGATTGAAAGTGCTTTTACTGAAAGTTCCTTATTCAACGTAATCTCTGGAAGTTTCGCTCGAATACCGTTACTAATATCTTCGGCAGTAATATTTTCTGGAAGCCCAACCCAATCTTCCGGCAAATATTTTGCTGGACCCTTGTCGCCATTTTCTTGAGGTATACCAAGAAAAATTATTCCACCATCAGTATTTGCCATTCCTGCTACTTTTTGGGCTAAATAAGCATAATCCGGACTAGACCCATTTGTATTTCTAAATTCGAAAAACAAACCTTCATACTTACCAGGTCTAAGCCAGCTACTTAGCTGGTCTACGGTAAGGCCTTCGAGATTTAAGTTAAACCGAGTTGTATTGAAGGACATGAAGTTATTTTCTCAATAATACATTTAAAGGGGGATTAGTGACAACGTTCAGCGGAAACCTAGTCTAATTTTTCTTAATAAAGGGAACGTGCACTCTCTCAACGATGGAGGTGAGAAAGTGAGCTCAATGAAAGCGTTTGGTATGATTGGCACTGGCGGTCTTGGAGTACTGTCAGTTGGAATGATAGTGTCAAACGGATTGAAAACGGGCTTGGACTGGATATTCGGACTAGCACGGTTGATATTTGTATCCGCAGGCGCAATAGCCCTAATATCAAGGTCAAGGTAAATTAGACGGTAAAAAAAACACCGTAGAGATAGCGGAGCGTGTATCGGATTCTCCAACTACAATACTTGCTATAGAAATTCGATAGCTATCATACACGCTTCACGCGAGTGTGCAAAAGTTCCTTTGCCTTCGCCCCGCCAATCTCGCCGAGGAACTCAGAATAGAGTGTCTTGAGCTCGGGGTTTTCGTCCGAAACCTTGAACTTTGCCGAGTCGTCAAGGCCGTAGAGCTTCTTCCTGCGCTTCTGCAGGAGTTCGGGGGTGGTTGCTGGCTGCCCCGCGCCACCCATGCACCCGCCCTGGCAGGCCATCACTTCGATGAAGTTGTACTTCTCGCGCAGCGCCTTGTCGGCAAGGATTGGCCCTGCGTTCTTGAGGAAGTGGATTACAAGGATTTTCACCGGGATTCCGCCGAGGTCAAAGGACAATTCGCGGACGTTGTCAAAGCCCCTGAGCCCTGAAACCACCGGCTCGCCAAGATTGATTCCCTTGATGTGGGCATAGTAGCGCAATGCCGCTTCGGACACGCCTCCGGTTGTTCCGAAGATGCGCGCGCCGCCCGAGCCCAAGCCCATCAGGTTGTCGAAGTCACTTTCCTCACAAGAGGACAAGTCAAGTCCCTTTGCCTTCATCAGCTCGGAGATTTCCTTGGTGGTGATTACGTAGTCAACTGCTGCCTTGCCATCCGGAAGCTTCATATCAGCACGCTTGGCCTCAAGCTTCTTGATGAGACAGGGCATTGCCGCGACCGAGTAAATCTTGGAAGCGTCGAGGTTTTTTTTCTGGGCGAAATAAGTCTTGATTAGCGCGCCCATCGCTTCCATCGGGCTCTTGGTGGTGGACATGTAGTCCATAAAGAGGTCGGGGTGCTTCTGCTCCAAAAAGAGCGCGAACCCGGGGCAACACGAATTAAGAAGCGGGAAGGGGCCGCCGTGCTCTATGCGCTCGACAAGCTCAGCAGCTTCCTCAAGCACGACCAAGTCAGCTGTGAAGTTGGTGTCAAAGACGTAGTCGAAACCAAGCTTGCGCAAGGCACCTACAAGCTGGCGGGTCACCTTTTCTGTTGGCGCGTCGTAGTTGAACGGCTCGCCTATTGCCACGCGAACAGCAGGGGCGACCTGGATTACCTTGGTGAGCGTCTTGTCGGAGAGTGCTTTTTCGAGTTCGGTAAAGTCAACCATAGGAAATCACCAGGTTTACGCCTTGAAGCCAACTGCCTTGGTAGCGGCAAAGCCGCCCGCAAGCGCAGTTGCAAACTGGATTGGGCCCATCGCAAGAAGGAACGCTGCGGGAACAAATCCTGAAAGCACGAGCGCTCCGGCGGAGGCGAAGAGGATTCCTGATTTTGCAATCGAGGAGAACACCAGTCCCTTGCCCTTGATGAGCCAGACATAGGCTGCATTTGCCATCCAGATTGGGAGGATGAAGTAAAGGAGTGCGGCTGTTTGCGCCCCGAAGATGATTCCGGACACGTACGCGCCGATGCTGGGCACTATTATGAGCGGGAGGAGCTTGAGCCTGCTGCCCGATGCGTTCAGGGCGCAGTATGCAAGGAGGAAGTTCACTATCGTGCCCACCAGGAGCTGGTTTGCGATGCCGGGCAAGAAGCCGAGCACGATTGGGACGAGGAACGCCGCAACGACATACGGCATGGTTTCCCAAACGCCTTCAAAGCCCTGCTGGTATCTTGATGAAAACGCAAACTTCACGTGACTCACCTGTGACTTACTCAGGTTTGCATATATAGAAATACGTTTCTAAAGCCCCGCTTGGCGCTCATTCAAAACCGCAGGAGCGACGCAAGGCCCAGTGCGAGCGCAAAACCGCAAATGAGCGAAAAAGCGGCAACACGCTCGAAGCCGTGCCGGAAAGCGTCCGGCAGGAGCTCTACAAGCACCACGCAGAGCATCGCGCCTGCGGAGATTGCAAGTCCGAAGGGCACCACCCAGGACACGAGAACAAGAAGGCAGTAGCCAATAACAGCAGAAACTGCCTCTACAAGGCCGGACAGTATTCCGAACCAGATTGACTTCCGCTTCTGCATCCCAAAACAGGCGAGGGGAGCTGACACGCTCAGGCCTTCGGGGACGTCCTGCAGCGCCATCGAGAACGCGACCAGCCAGCCGAGGGGAGTCGAGCTCGCAAAGGCCGAGCCTATCGCCAGGCCTTCCGGGACGTTGTGCAACGTGACCGCCGCCGCAATCAGCGCGCCGTCCTTGTCGCCTGCGAGGGTGGTCTTGCGCTGCAGGTGCAGGTGGGGGAGCAGCTTCTCCAACGCAATGAACACGAGCGCGCCAAAAAGCAGGCACACGACTGCAAGGGGCCATCCTGAGGACTGCACCGCGCTGTCGAACATCTCGATTGCGGAGAACAGCATCACGCCTGCCGCAAACGAAAGCATCACCGAGTAGGTCCGGCGGTCCAGGCAGTCCACGAAAAGGACGACAAGCGAGCCCGCCGCTGTTGCAAAAAACACCAGAAGCGCTCCGAGCGCAGCGTCAATGAATGCCAAGGAAATCAGCCAGACGGAGGTTAACCCACTCCTTTGGGTTCGCAACGAATTAAAACAATCGCCAACTGCACTTACGTATGGCCAAACAACACGCAACCCTAAAAACCAAGAAGAGCTCCGACGACTTGATTCTGATTGCAGGCATGCTTTTGCTGCTTGTAGGCGCGTTCATATTCTTCACATACGACAACAGCCAGAAGGCTGCGAACGCCACGCCCACCCCGCTTGCTTCGGCAATGCCTTCCGCAACACCTACTTCGCAGCCAGTTGCTTCAGCAACGCCAACGGTGCAAGCCGTTGCGCAGGGGCCTGCCGAGGACGGGCTTGTCTTTGCCAACATGACAGAGGAAGCCGCTTACGCGGGGCTCGAGGACGGGAGCGTGGACATCTACCTCGGGTCGCTTTCGCCACAACACGCCCTTGAGGCCGAAGGCAACCCCAACATCACGCTGTACCCCGCGGCTTCGCAGATAAACGGCTTGACGTTCAACCCCGCGCCTTCGGCCAACGGCACGTTCAACCCGTTTGCGTTGCAGCAGGTTCGCTTTGCGATGAACTACCTCATAGACCGCGAAGCAATAGTCAAGAACGTGCACAACGGATTCGGGTCGGTTCTTTTCACCAACATCAACCAGGCCCACCCCAGCTATGAAGCTATAAGCCCGGTCATTGACGAGTTCGCAATCACGTTCAACAAGTCATTGGCCCTTGCGATGATTGACAAGGCAATGACCGGTGCAGGGGCGGAAAAGCTGAACGGCGCCTGGACGTACAACGGAAAGAACGCCACGGTAATAGTGCTCATATCGGAATCCAACGCGGACATGAAGGCAATCGCCGAATTTACGGCAGACGCGCTTTCCGACGCAGGCTTTACAGTTGACAGGCAGTACATAAAGAAAGGCGACAAGACCACCCCGTATGACTTCGACCCGGCGGAACTGAAGTGGAACGTCGGCGTGGGCGCCTGGATTTACTACAGCGCCTCAAGGTACGAGAACGTCTTCTTCCCCGGGCTTGACTACCAGGATGGCTGGTACAAGTTCGAGAACAAGAAGCTGGAGAACCTGTACGGGAGGCTTTCGAACTACTCCACCAAGGCCGAATGGCAGGAAATCAACTCCGGGATCGCCCGGCTTGAGCTGAACGACTCGGTTGGGATGTGGGTCTCGGCAACTGACACGGTCTTTGCAGCAAGAAAGGAAGTGCTGGGCCTTTCGGAGGACAAATTCATAGGCCTGCGCTCCTACGCAAACCTGCGAAGCGCGTATGCACAGGGAAAGAAGTCGCTCACCATTGCGGCGGACTACCTTTACAGCAAGGGCGACTCGTGGAACAACTACGTGGTCGAGTCGATTTCGATGATGGACGTGCACAACGCCATCACCGACCCGATTACAGTGTCAAACCCGCAGACCTTGGAGACCCAGCCGTACAGGTGGGGCTACAAGATAGAGACTGCAGGCGCCCCTGGAAAGCTTGAGGTTCCCGCTGACGCGGTCTTGTGGAACACGAGCGCGGACCAGTGGCAGGCAGTCGGGAAGAACATTAGCGCAACAAGCAAGACCACTTACGACCTTTCCAAGTACGTGGGCGCCAAATGGCACCACAACGCGACAATAACCATTGCGGACGTTCTTTTCTTTGCAGCCTCGGTATGGGACGCGTCGCTTGACATTCAGAAGAACGAGAGCGCGGCGCTCAATTACAATAGTTATTTTGCAGTAGTACGCGGAATCAAAGTCGCAGGCAACACCCTCGAAGTATACGAGGACTCTACCGGGTTCACCGATGACGCCTACCTCGGCTTTGCGGGCATGTTTCGGCGCACAGTGCCGTGGGAAATCGCTGCTGCGCAGGACAAGGTGTTCTACCAGTCCGACGGCAAGTACGTCCAGAGCGACTACTACAAGCCCAAGTCAAGCAACGCAACTTCACTTGTCCTTGTGAATGCAACTCACATCAAGGCCGTGACAGATGCATTGGACAGCCTGAACTACTCGCAGGTTGCGCCGTACTTCACAATCGCAGGAAAGGCATATGCGACCAAGGAGGACCTTGCGCAGAGGCAGGCTGCGGTGCACAAGTGGGTCGCAGCGTACGGCCACCTCATCATAGGCAACGGGCCGTACATGATGACTGGCTTCAACGCCCAGACTGGCGCGATTACGCTTGCGGCGTTCCGCGACAGCACCTACCCGTTTTCCAACGCGGATGCAATCACCGACTTGGAGGCTTGCTCAAAGCAAGGCACTGCAGTGAATATGACCTACGCGCAGGCGCGGGCAATCGCAGCAAAGAGCGAGTGCGTTGCAAACGGCGCCACGCTTGGCACCGAACACTGGTGCAACGACTTCACCGGCACGTGGTGGATAAAGACCAGCATCCAGAAGAAGGGCTGCAACCCCACCTGCGTAATCAACGTGGAGACGCAGGCTGCGGAAATCAACTGGATGTGCACTGGCCTTGTAGGCTGATTTTCCAGCAAAAGCCGGCTTTACCGGCGCCCCGGCACTTTTTCTTTCTTTTTTCTTTTCATTCTTCTTTTTTGTTTTCCTTTCCTCATTTTCCGCCTTCTTTCCGTTTTTCACGCTGCCAAACTAAAATTCTCCATAAACCACTCACCGGAAATGGACTCGTGCGAGCGTTAAAATTACAGCGGGTGCACATATTATGTCCCCTCTTTTTCCGGAAGGCAACGAACTCCCGGCGGATAGGGCCATAGGAACTGATTTGGCAGCCAACGGTAGAGCAAATGCCCTTTGAACTCGTCTCGGAATACAAGCCTGCAGGAGACCAGCCGCAGGCAATAGCGAAGCTTGTGGAAGGCGTCTTGAAAGGGAACGGCTCGAAACAGACCCTGCTGGGAGTCACTGGATCCGGAAAAACATTTTCAATCGCCAACGTCATCGCAAAAACCGGAAAGAAGACGCTGATAATCTCGCACAACAAGACCCTTGCTGCACAGCTTTATGGCGAGCTGCGGCAGTTCTTCCCAAAAAACAAGGTGGGTTACTTCGTCTCCTACTACGATTATTTCCAGCCTGAAAGCTACATTCCCGCAACGGACACCTACATCGAAAAGGACGTGGACGTCAACGAGAAAATCGAGCAGATGAGGATAGCCGCTTCGGCGGCCCTGCTTTCGCGAGATGACGTAATCATCGTCGCAACTGTGTCCGCAATCTACGGCCTGGTCTCGCCAAGGGACTATATGGACATGTCCTACGAGCTGCACGTCGGAGAGAAAATCACGCGCCAGAAGCTGCTCAAGCAGCTTATTCAGATGCAGTACCAGCGGAGCGAGTACGACCTCGTCCCCGGAAAGTTCAGGGCAAAGGGCGACACTATAGACGTTTTTCCAATGTACAACACCGGAGCTTACATCCGCATATCGCTTTTTGGCGACGAGATAGAGTCGATTTCTGAACGCGACTGCCTGAACAACAACAAGATTTCGTCAGTGCAGGTCCTCCGCGTCTTCCCTGCAAAGCTTTTCGTAATCCCGCAGGAGCGCATAAACAAGTCCTTGGACGGCATCCGCGCGGAGCTTGCCGAGAGGCTGCCCCAGCTTTCCGAGCTTGAGAGGCACAGGCTCAAGCAGCGCACCGAGTACGACTTGGAGATGCTCAAGAACACAGGGCACTGCAACGGGATTGAGAATTATTCAAGGTATATGGACGTCCGCGAACCGGGCATGCCGCCGCACTGCCTGCTTGACTTCTTCGGCGACGACTTCCTGGTTGTGGTTGACGAGTCGCACATCACGCTCCCACAGATTACGGGAATGCAAAGGGGAGACCACGCACGAAAGAAGAACCTGATTGACTACGGCTTCCGGCTCCCAAGTGCCTACGACAACAGGCCGCTCACATTCACGGAATTTGAAAAGTACACCAAGAACGCAATCTACGTCTCTGCCACGCCGGCGGACTATGAGTTCGAGCACTCCGACGTTGTTGTTGAGCAGCTGGTGCGTCCGACCGGCCTGCTTGACCCCAAGCCGGAAGTTCGTCCTACTGTTGGCCAAATCGACGACTTGGTGCGCGAACTGAAGGAGTTGGACAAGAAGGGCTGGCGCGCGTTCGTCACAACCCTTACCAAGAGGATGGCAGAGGACCTCACGGACTACCTAATCAGGGAGGGAATCAAGGCGCGCTATTTGCACTCCGAAATCGAGACCCTTGAAAGGACGGACATACTGCGCAGGCTGCGGCTGGGAGAATTCCAGGTGCTTGTTGGAATCAACCTGCTCCGTGAAGGGTTGGACATCCCCGAAGTCGCGCTTGTTGCCGTTTTTGACGCTGACAAGGAAGGCTTCCTGCGCAATGCGCGAAGCCTAATCCAGGTATTCGGCAGGGCCGCTCGCAACGTGGACGGCAAGGTCATAATGTACGCCGACCGCGTCACGGACTCGATGAAGCAGGCAATCGAGGAGACCACGCGCAGGCGCGCAATACAGGAAAAGTACAACACCGAGCACAACATCACGCCAAAGACAATTATCAAGGCTGTTGAGAAGACCGAGGCCGAGGTAGGCCAGACCAGGAATTACGCAAGGAGCGAGCTTGCGCGGCTAATCATCGACGTCGAGGCGCAGATGAAGAACGCGGCTGACGAGATGGACTTCGAGACCGCAATACAGCTGCGCGACAAATTGGCGGACTTGAGAAAGCAGATGGGACAAAAGGAAAGAGATGCCGATTACCAGAAGAAAAAAATAGCGGACAAAGCCGAAGCAAAGATTGCGGCAAAAGCAGCTGCCAAGACGGCAAAGAAGACATCAAAGGCAAAGGAATAGGCAGGAAAAAGAAAAATAGAAGGCACAGGAGAAGTCAAAAAAACCAACAATAAGGGGAAGTAATCTTTATGCAGGACAAAATCATCGTACGCGGCTGCCGCGAGCACAACCTCAAGAACGTCAACGTCGAGATACCGAAAAACAAGCTGACCGTGTTCACCGGCATATCCGGCAGCGGCAAGTCCAGCCTCGCATTCGACACGATTTACGCGGAGGGCCAGCGCAGGTACGTCGAGTCGCTCTCGGCGTACGCAAGACAGTTCCTCGGGATGATGAGCAAGCCCGACATCGACTCCATAGAGGGGCTCTCGCCTGCAATATCCATCGAGCAGAAGTCTTCCTCGAACAACCCGCGCTCAACTGTGGGAACGATTACCGAAATCTACGACTACCTGCGCCTGCTTTACGCGCGCATCGGCGTGCCGCACTGCCCGGTGTGCGGGAACAAAATCTCAAGCACTACGATTGACGCGATAGTCACTGCGATAATGGCGCAGAAGCAGGGGACGAAAGTCCAGATCCTTTCCCCGGCAATAGAGGGCAAGAAGGGCCAGTACGAGAAGTTCTTCGCCGACCTGTCAAGGCAGGGTTACTCGCGCGTGCGCGTTGACGGCGAGCTTTACGAAATCGGCTCGGAAATCAAGCTTGAAAAGAACGTCAAGCACTCCATCGAGGTTGTCGTTGACCGGCTTTCCATTGACGACACGCAAAAGCAGCGCGTGTACGACGCGGTAAGCACTGCGGTCAAGCTTTCCAAGGGCGCGGTAATCGCAATCATCGGCTCCGAGGAAAAGAGGTTCTCTACGCTGAACGCCTGCATCGAGCACGGCATCTCGATTGGCGAGCTTGAACCCCGGATGTTTTCGTTCAACGCGCCGTTCGGCGCGTGCCCGGAGTGCCACGGCCTTGGCGTGAAGCTTGAGTTCGACGAAGATTTGATTATCCCGGACAAGACAAAGACGCTCCTGGAGGGCGCAATCGAGCCCTGGGGGAACAACTTCAACGGCTACCGCGCGCAGGCGCTGTCGAGCGTGGCAAAGCACGTCGGCTTTGACATGTACACGCCGGTGTGCAAGCTGTCCAAGAAGCACCTGCAAATCATACTCCACGGGACGGACGAGTCCATCCCCTTCAACTACAAAGCGCGCAGCGGCACCTCGAAATGGTCCTACGTCGGCGGGTTCGAGGGCGTGGTGCCCCAGCTTGAGCGGCTCTACAGGGAGACCGACTCGCCCGAGCGCAGGCAGGACATGGAAAAGTACATGCGCGAGACGCTGTGCCCGGCCTGCAAGGGCGCGCGGCTCAAGCCCGAGATGCTATGCGTAAAAGTCGGAGACAGGAACATAATCGAGGTCACCGACCAGTCAATAGGAAAATGCCTGGAGTTCTTTGCCGAGCTCAAGCTCTCGGAGTACGAAAACAGCGTTGCGAAGATGATACTCAAGGAAATCCGCGACCGCCTGCTTTTCCTGCACGAGGTGGGGCTTGACTACCTCACGCTCTCCCGAAAGGCGGGGACGCTTTCAGGAGGCGAATCCCAGCGCATCCGGCTCGCCACGCAGATTGGAAGCAACCTCTCAGGCGTGCTGTACATACTCGACGAGCCCAGCATAGGCTTGCACCAGCGGGACAATGAGAAGCTGATTGCAACCCTGAGGCGGCTCCGGGATTTGGGAAACACCGTAATCGTTGTCGAGCACGACGAGGACACCATACTCGCAGCCGACCACGTCGTTGAAATCGGGCCCGGCGCTGGAAAGCACGGCGGCCAGATTGTCGCAACCGGGACTCCCCTTCAAATCAAGCAGAACAAGGACTCGCTAACTGGCCAGTACCTTGCAAAGCTCAAGACCATCCCACTTCCGCTTCACCGCAGGCCGATTGGCGACAAGTTCGTGACCGTGAAGGGCGCGAGGGAGAACAACCTCAAGAACATCGACGTCTCCTTCCCACTGGGCGTGTTCACGTGCGTGACCGGGGTAAGCGGCAGCGGAAAGAGCACGCTTGTTCTTGAGACGCTTGAGGCTGGCCTGCACAAGCAGCTCTACAACGCGGGCTATTCCGTGGGAGCGCACGACAGCATCGAGGGAGTAGAGCACATAGACAAGGTAATCTCCATTGACCAGCAGCCAATCGGGAGGACGCCCCGCTCAAACCCGGCCACATACATCGGCGTTTTCACCCAGATTAGGGAGCTCTTTGCCAAGACGCAGGACGCGCAGGTGCGCGGGTTCGGCCCCGGAAGGTTCTCGTTCAACGTAGCGGAGGGCAGGTGCCAGGACTGCGACGGAGACGGGCTGAAGAAGATTGAGATGCACTTCTTGGCGGACATCTTCGTTACCTGCGAGACCTGCAAGGGGAAGCGGTACGATTCCGAGACCCTTGAAATCGAGTACAACGGCAAGAACATAGCGGACGTGCTCGACATGACCATCGAGGAGGCCGCCCAGTTCTTTGCAAAAATCCCGCAGGTAAAGAACAAGCTTGACACGCTGATGGACGTGGGGCTTGGCTACGTCAAGATGGGCCAGTCCGCGACCACGCTCTCCGGAGGGGAGGCCCAGCGCATCAAGCTCGCTGCGGAACTTTCCAAACGCGACACCGGAAGGACGATTTACGTCCTTGACGAGCCGACCACCGGCCTGCACTTTGAGGACATCAAGAAGCTCCTTCTCGTGCTCCACAAGCTCGTTGACAAGGGAAACACGGTCATCGTAATCGAGCACAACCTTGAGGTCATCAAGACAGCTGACTACGTAATCGACCTGGGCCCGGACGGCGGCGACAAGGGCGGGATGGTAGTTGCAAAGGGAACGCCAGAGCAGGTGGCAAAGGTATCAAGCTCGCGCACTGCCGCGTTCCTAAAAAGGATGCTTTCCTGACCGGATTCCCAGCAGTGAAAAGTATATAATAGAAGTTATACAAAGTAATACTTGAGGTTATACTTATGTATGTCACGAGGAAAGTCGGGCCGAAAGGGCAAGTAGTGATTCCTGAAGAGCTTAGGGCGCAGTTCGACATACATCCCGGCACATCAGTATCGTTCAATTCTAATGACGAAGCAATAATCATTGTCAGGCAAAAAAGCGCAGAACAGGTCCTTGATGCGTTTCACGCCATACGCGACGCGCCAAGCATCCGAAAGGCACCGACCATAAAGGAAATGAAACGCTGGTTCGAAGAGGAGATTGAGGAAAGAAATGGCATACGTTGACGCGAACATATTCATTTTCGCCATCGCCAAAGACGCACCCCAATCTGACGCATGCCTGTCGATTTTGGATGCAATAGTGCGCGGAAAAATTTCCGCCACAACATGCGCGCTCACATGGGATGAGGTCATCCATGCCGTGAAACGTAACAAAGGGCAGGCAGAGGCAGTTGCGGCAGGAGAAGCGTTACTTGCAATCCCGCGACTTAAGATAATCCCAGCAGACCGAAAAACCCTCGCCCTTGCACAGAAAATTTGCACTACATATCGCAACAGTCCGCGCGACTCAATCCACGCCGCCTGCGCAATACTTGCTGGTGAAAGCGAAATCTACAGTTTTGACTCCGACTTCGACAAAGTAGGGGAACTCAAGCGCAAGGAACCGAAATAGCGGTGAAAAAATGGTAAAGCCGTTCAACGCACCGTCGCTTCCCGGAGTCTACCTGATGAAGGACGCAAAGGGCGAAATCATCTACATAGGCAAGGCCAAGGACATCAAAAAGCGCGTCGCGTCCTACTTTCGGGAGAACGCGGACCTGCCGGACAAGACGGTCAGGCAGGTGGCGGAGACCGACACCGTCGAGTTCATCGTGACCGACAACGAGGTCGAGGCGCTCGTGCTCGAGGCCAACCTCATACGCAAGAACAAGCCCAAGTACAACATCGACCTGAAAGACTCCTTCCGCTACGCTTACGTGCTTGTCACCGACGAGGACTACCCCCAGATGATCACCGTGCGAAAGCTTCCCGGGAAGGAACGGGGCAAGGTGCTCGGGCCGTTCGTGTTCGGCGAGCAGCGCGCAATAGCGATGAATGCGCTGCGCAAGACTTTCAAGATTAGGACGTGCAAGCACCTCCCGAAGCGCGAGTGCCTGCTCTACCACATCGGCCAGTGCTCGGGCCCCTGCATCGGAAAGATTTCCAAGCAAGACTACAAGGCGAACGTGGACTCCGCAGTCAGGAGCCTTGAGGGAAACAACGATGAGCTTATTTTGGAGCTTGCAAAGAGGATGGCCGACGCTTCGAAGAACCAGCGCTTCGAGGAGGCCCTGAGGCTCCGCGAACAAATCCGCGCGCTTGGCGGCATCGCCGAGGAGCAGAAGATGGAGCACCACCTCGCGTTCGACCAGGACTTCATCGGCTTTGCGGCCGACCGCACCAAGGCCTGCGGCCAGGTGTTCAACCTAACGCGCGGCACCATCAAGCAGAGGCAGACGTTCCGCTTCGACGCGACAGCCGACCTGGTGCCGCAGTTCCTGCGCGAATACTACTCCTACGCGCACATCCCGGAGGAAATCGTGATTGCAAACGAGCTCGAGGAGGCGCCTGCGCTTGAGGAGTACCTCTCAAAGAATGCGGGAAAGAAGGTGCACATCGTGGTGCCCAAGAAGGGCTCAAAGAAGGAGCTTCTGGACTTGGTGGAAAAGAACGCGGCAATCGCATTGAATACGACCATATCGCCAGCACTCGGAGAGCTCAAGTCCGCACTCAGGCTGCCTCTTCTTCCGCGGGTGATGGAGTGCTTCGACATCTCCAACCTCGGAAAGGAAAACACCGTCGCAAGCATGGTGCGGTTCAAGGACGGCTCGCCGGACAAGGACAACTACAGGCAGTTCAAGATGAGGACGCTGACCGGCCAGAACGACTTCGACGCAATCAAGGAAGCCGTAGGCCGCCGCTACCGCAGGCTGCTTGAGGAAAACCAGCAGCTTCCCGACCTGATTGTAATCGACGGAGGCAAGGGCCAGCTTCACGCCGCAATAGAGGCCCTGCTTGAATTGGGCGAGCGCGACATACCGATAATCTCGCTTGCAAAACGCAACGAGGAAGTCTATTTGCCCACGCGCAGCATGCCCATCGTGCTTGACAAGAAGAGCGCTGGGCTGAAGCTCCTGCAGGCAATCCGCGACGAGGCGCACCGCTTTGCCAAGCGCTACCACACGAAGCTGCGCACTGACGAGTTTATCGTGGAAAAGAGGTAAAGAAAGAAGATTAAAAGAAAAAATAAAAGTAGTGCCTAACTAATTCCAGCTTGCCCGGCTGCCAACGCTATTTGCACCAGAAGCACCACGTGTTGCCCTTGCACCAGCACAGCAGGCCCTCGAGGAAGCCGGGTTTTGCGAGCACGAGGCCGGTCGCGGGCGAGGCCGTCTTGGCGGGAGTCTTGACCGGGGCGAACGAGGTTGCGTTCTGCGCCACGTTCTGTATCACAAACAGCGCGCGCACGGGCGACTTCGCGTACTCGATTGAAACGTGTGTGCGGTCCACCGAAAGTATGCGCGAGCCGCGGTCCGTTATGAAGCTTGCCTTGTACGCGGGCGCGGTGTAGAGGGTCTGGTTGTACGAAAGCATCGTCGAGGACGCCGAGCCGCGCGAGTCGGCAAACACCCCTCCGTTGCCCTGGCTTGGGTCTATGAGCGCGCATAGGTAGCGCGTGTCACCCGAATTGTCGGCCACGCAGAGCATGCTCTGGTCCGCCGAGTAGTTGAACGCCACCGCGGCGGAATCGGAGGACGAGTAATGGTAGGACGGCATCGAGGACTGCATCGTCCAGTAGCCGTTGGCGTTCTGGATGAGGGGGGTCCCCGCAGTCGCGACCACGCCGGTAGAGCCCGAAAGGTCGGCAAGGGGTATGCGCAGCATCGAGCCGTTGATGCTCGAGTTTGAGGGCGAGGGGAACGCGTCCACGACCCCGCTGACGACCTCCACGAAAGGCCCGGACCACGTACCGGCCTCGCTGTACGGCATCGTGGTGTTCTGGATGTTGAAGCTTAGCTGGTCATACGTGTCGCCGGTGACGTTGATTCCCAAGTACGAAAGCTGGAACGCCGGCTCGCCGGGGATGATGGTCATCGAGTCGTTTGCCATCAGCTTGTCGCCCGGCCGCGGGTTGGGGAACGTCGAGTATATCAGTATCTTGCTTATTGCCGACGAGTTGCCAGACATCGTGCTTACGATGTCCGCGTACCAGTACATGTTGGCCGTGGAGTCGATGGGCAGGTTGCGCTTCAAGGTAAGCACGGTCGACATCGCGGTGACGTCCGCCCTGGGCGCGGAGTTGTTGTCAAGGTAGGCGCGGTTGAGGCGCATGGTGATGCCACTCACGTTGACTTGCTTGCCCACGGCAAGCTGCGCAACCATGGCGCCGTCTGCCGGCGTATCAATGCTGAAGCTTGCAAGCTTGGGCACTCCGCGCACAGCGCCGGTCATTGAGAACTCGGAAAGCGTGGCCTTGGAGCTTGCGCCAATCCACATCACGTCGCCTGGAAGCATTCCGGTTGCGCTCGCAAGGACCTTGCCGAGGGTCAGCGAGGTTACGTTGTCGCCGTTTGCGGTGTAGTCAAGCACGAGCCAGTCCGAGCCCAGCATGCGGATCACCGTGTTGGTCTCAAGGCGGTCGTCATCGCCGCAGTCCGAAGACGTGTTCGTGGTGTTCCAGCAGGTGGGAAGCGCGTTGTTGAAAGTCATAGCGTACGCCGCGCGCGGCTTCTCCGCAATCACCGAATACCCCGAGTTGGAATCGTAGCGCACGTGCGCGCCCAGGTAGATTGACTGCGACTCGGTCACGCTCACGCTCAGGTTGTTCGCCACGCGGAAGTCGGGGATGCACGCAATCGAGCCGGAAGTGACCTGGAACGCCGAGCCGGTATCGGTGCCCCCATCGTACAGAGTGCCGGTCGAGCGTTCGCCGTGGTTGTCAAGGTAGTCGTTGATGTAGGTGTTGAACGTGTAGTTGACTATGGGCGTGGGGGAAGCTGCAGCCGGCCTTGGCGAAGGGCTGGGCGAAGGCGACGGGCTCGGAGAAGGGGAGGGGCTCGGGGACGGGCTCGCCTCTGGGGACGGGCTGGGCGAAGGCGACGGGCTAGGCGACGCCTCGGGGGACGGGCTTGCCTCCGCCGATGGCTGGACCGAAGGCTCGACTGACGGCAAGACCGAAGGCAAGGGGCTTGGCGTGGCCTCGGCGGTGCCGGAAAGGTCGATGCAGCCCGCAAGCAGCGATGCGGATGCGAATATCAGAGCGAATGCAAAAAGCCTAGAAAAGTCCAAATCGTGTTCTCCCCTCAGGAGCAATAACACTTTGGGGATATATAAATGCTAGAAAAAGCCGCCCGCCGGCAGGGGCCAAAAAAACAAATAGGAAAATAAAAAAAATGAAAAAGGAGGAAAAGAAAATGGAAGCGGCGCCGCAACTCAGCGCCCGTACTTCGCCATCATTTCCTTGATTTGCTTGGTCATGGCAATCGCGTTCTTGTGGTCGCGCTGCCACATGTTGCGGCCGAAGATGATGCCGGTCACGCCGCCCTTCATCACATTCTCAAGCTTCTTGACAAGGTCGGCGTCGCCCATCTTCTCCCCGCCTGAAATCAGCACCATCGTGCGGCCGGCTGACTCGACAACCCGCTTGACGCGCTCCTCGTCGGATGCGGCCTCCAGTGCGAGGTACTGCTTGTAGTCGTCGTCCTTTGAGCAGAGCTTTTCGTAGTCGGCCAGCTTTTCGGGCTTGACTTTCTTGGGGATGTTGACCTTGACTATGTCCGCGCCAAGCTCGTTTGCGACCCTCGCCGCATAGTCAACCGCGTAAAGGGAAGTCTGGCCGCCCTTCTTGTCAATTGCCTCGCCGCGCGGGTAGGACCACACTATGAGGGGCATTCCGAACCTCTCGCATTCGGCGCGCACCGAGTTGAGCTGCGCGATGTCGCGGTCCTGCGCGGGCGAGCCCGTGTAGAGCGTATAGCCGACTGCGTCTGCACCAAGCGCAACGGCCTCCTCAACAGTGCCCGTAAGGGGCGAGAACGCCTGCGCGTCGGACGGGATGGTGGTCTTGCCGTTGAGCTTGAGCACAAGGGGGACTTCGCCTGCGTACTCCTTCATGTACTTCCTTGCCAGGCCGATGTGAATCGCAACTGCGGAGTATCCGCCTTCCTTTGCAAGCTTCATCACGTATTCCGGGTCCTTGCTTACGGGATTCGGGAAAAAGTCGACCGGGCCGTGCTCGAGCCCCTGGTCGTAGGGCAAAATCATGAGCGTGCCGTTCTTTGGCCCGTGCTCGTAAAGGAGCCTGTGCATCCTCGTGCGCTTGCCTAGGCCCACGTCGAGGTCCTTGAGTGCAGGTGCCTTGAATTCAGTTGCCATTTGCCAAAACCTACCTCCAAAAATAATCTGGTGAGATATCCCTAAACATTTCAAATTCCGGCCTTTTATTTGGCCGCCTTGGGCCTGCAGTTGTGCTTGTTGTCCTCCTTTATCTTGTGCCACCAGGCGTCGGCCTGGCTCTTGAAATGGTGCTGGGACTCTATGGTGCGCACCGTACCCGACTGCGCGTCCATCACGACTGTGCTTGTGACCGCGCCGTTGTCGGTGAAGCGCACGCCCTTGATGAGCGGGCCGTCGGTGACGCCGGATGCGATGAACATCGACTGGTCGCCCTTGACCAGGTCGTTGAGCTTGAGTACGCGCTCGGGGTCGCCTATTCCCATCTTTATTGCGCGCTCGCGCTCCTCTGGCTTGCGGAACTTGAGCGTCCCCTGCATGTCGCCGCCCAGGGTCTTCAGGGCAGCAGCTGCAAGCACGCCTTCGGGCGCGCCGCCAATCCCGAGGAGCATGTCGATGCCGGAGTAGTCGAATACCGTTGATATTGCTGCGGACACGTCGCCGTCGCCGATTAGGCGGATGCGTGCACCGGCATGCCTCACCTGGTGGATGAGGTCCTTGTGCCTGTCGCGCTCAAGGATGATGACCGTAAGCTCAGCAGGGTCCTTTCCGAGCTTGTCTGCAACCGCGTAGACGTTGTCCTGCACGCTCGCGTTGATGTCAATTGCGCCCTTTGCCTTGGGTCCGACCGCAATCTTGTCCATGTAAGTGTCAGGGGCCTTGAGCAGCGTGCCCTTGGGGCCTGCCGCCATCACCGCGATGGCGTTGATGCCTCCCTTTGCGCAGATGTTGGTGCCCTCGAGGGGGTCAACTGCGATGTCGATTTCAGTTCCCCTGCCCGTGCCCACGTGCTCGCCTATGTAGAGCATGGGCGCCTCGTCGCGCTCACCTTCGCCTATGACGATCTCGCCTTTGAAATCAAGGGTGTTGAACGCGTCGCGCATGGCGGTGACGGCCGCCTGGTCTGCAGCATCGTTGTCGCCCCTGCCCACCCAGTGGGCTGAAGCGTAGGCGGCAGCCTCGGTCACGCGCACGAAGTCCAATGCCAAGTTATGGTCCATTTAGTATGCACTCCCCTGTAGCTAGTTGTCTCGATTAATGCGCTTGAACGCAAGGAATGATTGGGAATGAGAAAGAGGGCGTTTTTGGCTTCCAAGCCACCTAGTCACACCGGGTTACCCCCGTTGGGTTGAAGCCCTCGGTCCCTCCTCCCCTTCCACTCTGTTCGGTTTTCTTATATGGGTCTTCCCTTCGCCTGAGGGACGCCATCTGGCCGCCCCATCTTAGGCAAAAGTATGAAGAAGTATGAATTATTAAAGGTTTTCCTGCAACGTAGAGTTGCAAGTATTACGGAGTATGAATGCTTTATATTGCCGGCTTTTGATACTACTTGGGGTTAGACTGATGGAGCGAATCACGATTACAATCGACGACGCGCTGCTTCGCCAGATTGACAACACCATCGACGGCCACGAGGTCAAGAATCGCTCGCACGCAATCGACCGCATACTCAAGAAGGCCCTGTCCTCCACGCTTGCGCGCCAGGCCGTTGTGCTTGCAGGCGGAAGCGACGACCGCCTCGCCCTGCCTTCCGGAAAGGCAATCAAACCCCTGCTGGAAGTCGGCGGCAAGCCGGTGATTGAGCACATCATAGGCCAGTTCAAAAGGTACGGCCTGGACGAGGCCATCATCTGCCTTTCGATGCAGGGCGAAGGAATCAAGGCCAAGCTGCAGGAAGGAAAGTCCATAGGCATGAAGATAAACTACCTGTGGGAGAACTCGCCATCCGGAAGCGCCGGCGGCCTGCTCCTTGCAAAGCCCCTGGTCAAAGACACGTTCATACTCTCCTACGCGGACGTGCTTTACGACGAACTCGACATCTCTGACATGATACAGTTCCACAAGGCAAACAAGGCCCTCTGCACCCTTGCGCTTGCGAACGTGCGCGACGCAAAGAACTACGGAGTTGCGAAGATGCGCGGAAGCCAAATCATCGACTTTTCGGAGAAACCGGACGCCACCTCAAGCAACTTGGTCAACGCGGGCATCGCAATCTGCGAACCCGAGATATTCGACCTGTACAAGCCGGGAATCAAGAGCTTCGAATCAGACCTCCTTCCCCTGATTGCGGAGAAGCAGAAGCTGTTCGGCTACGTCTACTCCGGGCCGTGGTTCGAGCTCGGCTCGCAGACACAGGTAGATGCGGCGAAAAAGTACTACTCGCCGAAGAAGGAAGACGCTGCGGAAGAGAAGAAGGGCTGAACTATTTCTTCCGGCTAACGCACGCGATAACCAAAGCGTTTTTCGTATCCTTTGTGGTCGAACCACTCAAGGATAACCGCTATGATTTCGACATCGTTTCCCTTGATCGAATAAATCAGACGCCAGCCACCCGGCAAGTCGTATTTCCGAAGGTTGTCTATCCTATACCGCAGGACGTATTCCCGTGGCCAGAGCCGCTTTGGGATGACTACGCCCACCAACGGATTTTCCAATAGGCCCGCAATCGCCCGATTCAGAAAGCCTGCAAGCACCCGCTCCTCGGACCGCCCGACTTTCAGCTGTTCGAACTCCGCCTTGACGCGCTCGTCCGCGAATGCTACTTTCCTTTGCCTTTGGTCCGCTTTCAAAGATTACTAGCCCCTTTTGCTTCAATTCCGCAATACCATCCGGATCCCACAGCCACGTCACGGTCTTGTCCGGCTCGACGTGAATCTTTCCGGAATACTCAAGGTAGTCCAAAATCGTAGTGTAGGTTGTCCAGAGGACTTTTTTAGGAAGCGCACGCCAGATTTCCGTCAAAGTCAGGTCGCTTTTGTTGTCGTAAAGCGCCTTCTCCACCATCAGCACGGTATCAAGGCGCGGGTAGCGGTCGAGGTTGCGGGGCTTGAATTTTACGAAAGCCGTTGCGGACATATTAATCACTTGATAAATTAATCAGCGGATAAACTATTAATACTGCGGTCGAGGCTACTCCATCCGCCTTATTGTCGTTGCCCCGTTCGGCCCCTTGGTCTTCTTGACTGGGGGGATATGACGGAACCCCTGCTCGTCAACAATCGGCGCGGAATACTTGCCCGTTGGCGCAATCACGCGGTCGAAAAACGGGGTTGCGTCCTTGGCCGCGCCGTTTCCTGGGGCAGGCAACGCCTGCTGTTCCGCTGAAAAACCCTGGCTGCGCGCCATGCCTATGAACTGCCTTGCAAGCTCAAGCCTCCCGGAATCCTCCGGCGTGAACTTCCCGTACGCCTGGCCCCACATTTTTTCAATCCGTTCCAACTCTCTTTTGGTCCTGGCGTCAATGTCCGGCTTGCCGCCCTTTGCAGCGGCGAACCGCACTATCGCTTCGCCTAGCCTCGCATCCGCCTGGTAAACCCTCCTGCTGGCCTCCGGAAGCTTGGAACTTTCCGCATAGGGGTTCAGGTTCCCCAAAAGCAGGGGCTGAGAGGCGGCAGCCGCCCCGTCCGCGTCGCGTTCCTTCCGGATAAGCAGGAGGTCGTTGCCTGCGTCGGCGATGCCGCGCCTGCGCTCGTTGACGCTTTCCGTGAAGCGGCGGCTGCCTTCGGAAGCTGCGTCCTCCTGCGCGCGCCTGTAACGGAAATACTTCTGCAGCGGGGAAATGCCCTCCGGCCTAGCGCCCATCGACTTCAGGTGCCCCATCAACGAGTAGATTGCGTCTGTCTCCGGCTTGCCCTTCAGCACTATTGAAAGCGGGCGGAAACCATCCTGCGCAAGGTCGGCCGGGATGCCGTGGCTTTCGTAGAGGTCGGCAAGCGCGGCAACACCGGGGTGCGAAAAGACTGGTTTTGGCGCCGGCACTACTGACTTGCCGCCTTTCTGGGGCTCCTTTAATGCAGCATCCTTTCCAACCGGAACGGGAAGACCGGACCGCGGCCGGGCATTGCGCATCCAGCGCCTTTCCTCCTGCGCAACCTCGCGCTGCCTTGCAATCTTGGAGGCCGCGCGGGAGAGCATGCGCAACTGCATCGAGTTGGACGCCGCAGACTTGGCAGCGCCCGCGGGCTCCTGTCTCATCACCCGGCCCATCTCGGCCCCGCCTGTCTTTGGCCGGGGGACGAAATGCCTCTTGAGCACGCGCTTGGGCTTCGAGGCGGACGGGGCACCGGGCGCGCTTGGCCCGTCCTCGAACATCCAGTCGTGAACGGGGTGTGAAAGCGCGCTTTGCCTTAATCCCCTTTCGTTCTCCCCGCGCCTGTCGCTGCGCTCGCGGATGATGTTGTCAGCCATGCGCCTTAGCTGCCTTTCCTGGGGGCTTGGCTTGCGGTCGCTCTCGAACAGGTCCTGGAGGCGGTCATACTCCGCAGCGGACAATGCGCGCGGCCCCTTCGGCTTTTCCGGCTCGTACATCCAGTCGTACGCCGGGACCGCGGTTTTTGATGCTGCCTTTCGGGCATCCTCTTGGGCCCTAGCCTTCTTGCGTTCCTTGAGGAACAGGTCAACCTGCTTCCTTATTGCGTCAGACTCCGCCTGGCCGGGGCGCAACAGGGGCGGCTTTTCCTTCCTGCCGGACAACAGGCCGCTTATCTTGGATTTGAGGTTGGAAAATAGGCCCAATGGAAATCACTCAGGAGCGATTGCTTTATCCGCAAAGCTGTGCGGATTTTTTCGCATGACAGTGTCAACGGCTTCGGATACTAGCTTCTTCTTCCATTGCTCATTTGACAGGAACGTGGACATCACGCCGACGGCCTGCTTGGGGCCGTACTTGGGGTACTCTTCCAGCTTTTCCCTCGCCAAATTCGGGGTGTCAAACTCCGGGTTCAGGACAAACAGCCTCTTGATGGACCCGTCAACATCCTTTTCGGTGTACCCCTCCTTTAGGAAGAACTCGCTGATTTGCTGGATGCAATTCCGGTCCGACTTGCGGATTAAATCAAGAACAGAGTGGATGTCTTTCTCGAACTTGGCGGTATCAATCTTCGTCAAACCCGGGTTCCGTTTAAACTCGTCGGGTTTCTTGTCGTAGTGGGCCAGAATTTGCTTTTTCCTCGCTTCGTGCATTCTTGAAGCCAGCTTGTTTATGACGTTGCGCGAGAGCATCGCGCTCTCGCAGAGCTTATAGCGCTGGTACTGGCCCGGAGTCATATCCGACGGGCCGATGCTGCGTAGCTTGTTGTACTCGTGCAAAGTGGGCAGCTCGTCCTTGGGCGGAAGCGGGAAGAAGTTTATCCTGTTGGTTACGGCCGTCATGGGGTGTTCACAAAACGGGCGCTAAACCCGGTATACCTGGAGGTGGGACACCCCGCCAATCCTCTTCGCGCCGGCCTTGGACACGCCAAGGCAGCGGCACGCAAGCTCGACCGACTTCTCGCCGACTATGTTCACGTTGCCGGCTCCGCTCAGGGCGGAAATCACGGCCGGTTCGTCCACGACTTCGCCTTCGTAGAACCTGCGGTGCGTCTCAAGGTCAAGAATGAGGCCGTTGGACTCGAACTTCTTCCCAAGGCAATCCTTGTCGCAGACTGCGACTATTGTTGAAAAGCGCGAGACGTGCGTCTTGAGGTAGAAAGCCGCCTTGGGGGATTTTGCCGAGGCCTTGGAGGGCTTTGAAGCCGCGACTTTCCTTGCCTTGGCTGACTTTGCCTTGCCTGCGGGCTTTTTCATTGGAACAGCGGCTTTGGCCAAAATAAACTCTACCTCTTGACGGGTTTCTTCCCAAGGGCCCGTATCGCCTGCTGCAACCGCGGGTTGTTGGTGTGCACGAGCTTGTAGAAGTCAAACATGTGCCCGAGGACTACTTTGTCCCGCGCGGTTGCCTTGGTGCCCTTCACCAGCTCGCCAATCACCTCCGAAGCGACCAGGGGTTCCGGCGAGCTTTTGATTGTCTTGGGGGTGTACGCCCCGCTTATGGCGCCATACCGCTTGTAATCGAACGCGTTCGACTTGTTCTGCTGCGCGCGGACGTTATAGTTGAGCTGGGACGTCTTGACCCGGTGGCGCAAAAAGACGGGTATGGACTCGTTGAGAAAATGATAGAAACTCTCGCTGCCCTTCGCCTTCTCCGCAAGAACTCCCATTACCTTGTACTGGCTGGCGGGAACCTTGTGCAGGCCAACCACGCCTTTTACCGTCCTGCTTGCAGACAGTTCTGCCGACGCCACTTGAAATTTTCTTGCCATGATATCAAACCGCCTTTGCCTTCCTATAGACTTCCAAAAGCCCCTGCTGCTGGCTGGTCTTCACCCTGCTGCCGGACCTCTTGAGGTAATCAAGCTTTTTTCCTTCCACGCCATTGGACTGAAGGTGCGCAACCACGCTCCTTGCAAACGACGGGTAGTTCATGTTCCTGGCAAAGCCCAGGAACGGCTCCTCGTAGTTTGCGAAGCTGTGCTGCGACACGCCGTGGGCCTTGAGGAAGGCGCGCAATACCAGCTGGTACCCGCTGGGCGAGCCGAGCAACGGCCTGGTTGGCGCCACGTTGAAGGCGGCCTGCCTTGGCGCCGAAGCCAAGGCGCCCGACCGGTCCTTTCCGACGACCCTCGGGTACACCGTGATGACCTTGCCTGCCAACGCGCCCGGCTGCGGCCTGCGGCCCAAAGCGTAGCCCATCTGGAGCAAGGCCATCGACGCCAAGAGAGTATTCGCAAGCTTGCCTGCCTTCTTGCCGCCTTTCTTGCCAGTATCCTGCCGCTCGCCTTTCTTCCTGCCCGCCGCCTTTCCTGCGACATCCTCAACGTCAACATAAGTCGGGACGTCGTGCAGGATCTGGCCGTCGTACTGGCGGTAACCGTCCTGCTGCGAGGGCCATGGGTGGCCTCCGATTACGTTGCCAGTGCCGTTATTGTTGTTGAAAACCGGGTTGTTGGTAAAGGTGGGGCTGTTGGTGATGGTGACCGGCTGGCCGTGGCCTTTGAACATCTCGCTGAAGGCCATAAGCTCGTTGATGGTGTAGCTCCTTCCGTTCTCGGGCTGCGGAAGCCCTCCGGGAGATTCGGGCGCCTGCGGCGCGGGCGCTGCGGGCCTTGCGGCCTCGGCATCCAATTGCTTGGCGCGCTCAACCAAATCGTCCAGCCTGCCACGGTAAAGCATGCTGTTCTTGAGCGAACCATAAAGGTGCTTTCCCGCATCTATGGGCTTTCCGTGGATTACGAGCGCGGAATTCGTGTAAGCCCGGTTCCTTATGGTCCCCGGCTTGGAGCCTTCGGTGACAAAAGAAGACATCTCGGGCGAAGTGTAAGCGTCAAGGAGCGCCTCGCGCGCCCTGCTGTCCTTGGAAAGCTCGCCTGCAAGCCACGACGCGCCCTTCTCGCCAAGCCCCCACGCGCCATGCCGCAGCACGTGCTCGGTAAGCGACTTTATCTGGACCGGAGGCTGGTTGCGTATTATCCTCTGCATCGCGTACTCGTGCAGGTTCCAGCGCACGCCGTCCCTCTTGGAGTTGAGTGCCGGCACGTCCCACTGCCTGATTGCCTCGGCTGTGAGCTTCGGCCTCGTCCCCAGGCCGCCATCCAAGCCGGTCCTTGAAGTTATGAACGGCTTCTCCTTTCCATAGGGCTTCCGAAGCAGGTAATTCTTCGCGGACGAAAGCCCGTTTCCAACGTGTGTAAGACCTGCCCTGACATTTGGAAAAAGCTCCGCCAACATCAATCGCCCTCTATGAATTGCCTTTGGGATATCAATAAACGGAATGGGCATCTTTTTAAGCCTTCAGCCCGGATTTGGGACGATTTACGACTAATCATCCTTTCGGAACAACCCCTCGAAAGGAATCTTTTCCCCGGACTTGCGCCTCTTTGCGTACTTGATTTCCGCAAGCCTGCCAAGGCCCTTTTCCGAAGCCACGTCCTCGGCCTTGGACATCGCGTCGCGGCCCGTCGCAGGCTCGTCATCCGGAAGGTTTGAGAACAAAGTCTTCTGGCCCGCAACCGCGACGACGATAATCAGGACCATTCCGACTACGCCGTAGATTGCCTTCATCGATATGCCGAACACCGAGTTCTTTCCCGAGTCGCTGTTTGCAAGCATCACTACTGCGGCAATCACAAGAAGAATTAGGAAGACGAACTGGAGGCGACGGGAATTGACCGCCTGCTGCCTTGAAGCCATAGGAAATAGGAGGGAAAAAGGATAGAATAAGGTTTGCGCCTAGCCGCGCACGCCAAAAAGATTAGGCAGACTCAGGCAGTCGGGCCACGACGCTTGGGCGGCATCTTGCCCCGTTCAAACTCCTCAGGAGTCATGAACGGCTTGCCACCGGGGGGACGCCTATACAAACCGTCAAAAATTCCGACGAACTTTTTAGGATTGGAAAGAATAACAGAAGTTACGTTCCGCTCTGAGCTTTCCTTAAGCGTCGCCAATTTTTTTGCAACTACGTCACGCAGGCCGGAACTATAAAAACCGCCTTTCAAACGCTCCTTGTTCTGTGCAACTATTTCCGCAAGCTGATTAGCGCGCTGCTGGGGAAGGTCAAAACCGTGCTTGAGGAGCAGGCGGGTAAAAGCCTTCACCTGCTCAGAATTACGAGTCTCAACAAAACGATCAAAATGGGTGGACACCGCAGTACCGTCAATCTCCTTATCTACGATAGGTTCAGATCGCAGCGCACTAATCTCCTGCAACTCATCAGGAGTATAAGCGGGGCGTTCGACTTCTTCCGCCGCCGCAGCCTCGGCGGCCTTAATCTCTTCTACCCGCTTCTTAGCCCCAGGCTCACGGGCAAGACGCGCAAGAATATCTAATACGTTTCCCACAGAAATCTCCCTCTCAACCGCACACGAAAGACTCCAGAACAGAATTCACGACCAACTGCTCAATAAAGGAGAAATATGCCCCCAGCTATAAATAAAGAAGGGATAAAGAAAAAGAGAAAAGACAAAACTAAGCAGTCGGGCCACGACGCTTGGGCGGCATCTTGCCCCGTTCAAACTCCTCAGGAGTCATGAACGGCTTGCCACCGGGGGGGCGGCGGTAAAGGTTCTCAAAAACATCGACAAATTTCTTTGGGTGTGATAAGACCACTGCAGTAACATTTCGCTCCGGGCCCTGCTTCTGCACAGCTAACTGTTCTACAATGGGCCGACGAATGCGTATGTTGTAAAAACCGCCTTTCAAACGATCCCTATTCTGCGCAACTATCTCGGCAAGCTGACTAGCACGTTCCGATGGAAGATCAAAACCATGCTTAAGTAACAAACGAGCGAAAGCCTTAAGCTGTTCGGGCGAACGCGTGTCAATGTAACGATTAATATGAGAAGTGATTGTCAGCTCTTCAACTTCCTTCTCCGCAATAGGCTCAGACCACAATTTCTGAATCTCCTTTTCCTCTTCCGAAGTATACGGCGGACGCACGGCATCTTCTTGGGCAGCAGCCTCGGCGGCCTTAATCTCTTCTACCCGCTTCTTAGCCCCAGGCTCACGGGCAAGACGCGCAAGAATATCTAATACGTTTCCCACAGTAATCTCCCTCTTAGCCGCACACAAAGGACTCCAGAACAGAATTAACAACTACCTGCTCAGTATTCTCACTCACAGGAACGATGCCCTCGACCATGATGCCATAATCATTACAATTAAGGAAACCCATTAGTGAGGAATAAGCTTCCGACTATAAAAAGAGAGGATAAAGAAAAAGAGAAAAAATAAAACTAGGCCGTTGGACCACGACGCTTGGGCGGCATCTTCCCGTGCTCCCACTCCTCAGGAGTCAAGAAAGGCTTACCGCCCGGCGGACGGCGGAAAAAATGCTCGAAAAAAATCGTAGAATACTTGCGCGGGTTCGAAAGCACCACAGCAGTGACATTCCGCTCCGGACCTTTCTTCTGCGCATTAAGTCTGTCAGCAACTATGTCACGCAAACCCGTGCCATGAAAACCGCCCTTCAAATAATCATTCTGCACAACTATCTCAGCAAGCTGCTTAGCGCGCTGCTGAGGAAGGTCAAAACCGTGCTTGAGAAGCAAACGAGCAAAAGACTTCAACTGCTCACTATTACGAGTCTCAACAAAACGATCAAAATGAGACATCACAGTCTTACCATCAATCTCCTTCTCCTCAATAGGCTCAGACCACAACGCACGAACCTCCTGCTCTTCCTCAGGAGTATACGGCGGACGCACGGCATCTTCCTCTGCCGCGGCTTCAGCAGCGTTCATCTCTTCTACCCGCTTCCTAGCCCCGGGCTCACGGGCAAGACGCGCAAGTATATTTAATACGTTTCCCACAGAAATCTCCCTCTCAACCGCACACGAAAGACTCCAGAACAGAATTAACAACTATCTGCTCAGTCTTCTCTTTCACAGGAACGATGCCCTCGACCATGATGCCATAATCCCTGCAATTGATGAAGGCATAAGTAAGGAACAAATCATCGGCGACAAGCGAGGAGGACTGGGTATAATTGATTACATAATAGTTATTTCCGCCGAACTTGGCACTGCCGTTCCAGATGTTGTATGCCTTCATGTCATCCTCATTAGGAATCGATTCGACTAAAGCATAATAATCCTTTTTGCCAAGACTCGAATTGGTCAAGGTAAGGTCAATGACTATGGGCACGTTGGCACTCCCAAGCGCATACAACTGCAACACGCCCGCGTCAAGGCTGTTCGAAGAAAGGGCATAACCAGCAGGATAGCTCACCTTGAAGCCAAAAGTCGGGTGCGTGTACTCCAAAAGGCGAATCCCAAGCGACTTGTTTAACATATCCATATTCGGGGTGCTTGCGGATTGGGATGCTCCGGGCTGGCCAATACTGGGCAGTTTTACAGCGCCGGAAAGGAACAGATAAGCGATGATGGCAAATATGCACAGGACCAGAAGGAGTTTTCCGTTCCCCTTCGCTGGCTTGTCGTCCCTTCTTGACCGTTCAATGCGCCTTGATCTTTCCGCCATCAGAAATCACATTATCCTGCAATGAAAGTGAACGCCCCGTTGGGCTTCTGCCCTATAAGCGAGCCGATTATGCCCGGGTCAATCTGCGAAGAGCGCCGGTAAACTGGATACTTGGAAGTCTCAATCGGCTTCGTGTACGAGTTGAACAACGAGGATATGAACCTAAGGTTGTCCTTCTCGTTGTTGTTATTGGTCACGCCGAGGAACAGGGTGTAGCCGTTGAGGTTGTCAATCTTTTCAGACCTTGCAAGCGCGACGCAAGTAGGCTTGTAAGTGCCCTTCGTGGCGGATGAATACTGCAACGACGGGCAGAAACTCGAGTCCAACGTGACGCAAGTGCCATCCTTCGCAACAGGTTCCGATACGGACAAACCATTCTGCGCATAGCAAACCCGCGTCATCGAAGGCTCGTTGAACGCGCCCGGAAGCACCCAGTCATTGAGCGGCTGTGAATACACGATAAAGTGATTGAGCATCTCGGGGTTCAAGGCCGCCTGCGAAGGCCGGAAGTCGCAGTCAGTCACGAGCATAATCAGCGCCATGCTTGCAACGCTAGCGACTGACCGCGCAATGGTCCACTTGCTCTGAGCCGCAAGAGTTGACGCTTTGGGAGTAGTGAGAAGGTCATCGGCGGTGCTCTTGGCAACGATATCCTTGATTACTGCTTCTTCGGGAAGCTTGGCTATGTCAACTTTGCTGATTACTTTGGCATCCTGTAAAACCTCTTGGCCAGTAACTCCTGTCCCAAGGTTCTCCAATTCGGTAAATGCTTTCTGGTAATCTGCAGTCACACCAGGCACCCCAGAAGGGTCAATGTAGGTGATAACGTTGTCAATTTGAGCTTGAGTATATTTCATTGTAGTTAGTTCGGTCTGAAGGCTCTTTGCAACTTTCTCCGGCAGACTAGTGTCTTTTGCCGCAGCGGATTCCAAGTTCAACGCCAATATATCCGCGCGAGCCGGAACAATGTCTATTGTGCTTGCAGCGGTCTTAGTAAGTCCGACAGTATTTGACGACAAGGTATTCTCAACAACGGATGCACCCAGGAACGTCTTGGACGCATCGTAGATTGCCGTATCAGCATTCGAATCTCCGATTGAAGCAAGCTTGGTTAACACGGACTTTAGTGCAGATGTCTGTGCGCTTGATTTCCCAGTAGCAGCCGCCTCTGCCTTGGTAATAGCACTCGAAATGTCGCTGGACAACAAACCCTTAGCAGATAGGCCATCGCGGATCTTCTGCATCAGGAGAACTTTGTCATCGTAATCGGTAAGGGAATTGAACAACGCAGAATACGCGGTTTTTTTCTGGGCATATGGGGCTGCGATAAGAGCATCCAAAATGGTCATACCAGCTCCGACGGTCAAAGTATCTGAGAACTTCAGTACGGAAGTGCCGGTGCCAGTCAGACCGTTCAAGATCTTTTCAGCTACAGTCGCATCGCGAGCATATCCTTTCTGCACAAGTAACCTTGCAGCGACTGACCGTTCATTGAACAGCGCTTGGTATGCCGGCTGTGCCATCACGCCTATGCCAGCCGCCTTTGTCACTGCGCTGGGGCCGCCGCCACTGCCAAGTGCGTAGTTGGCGCCCGCACCCACGATTGCAGCTCCAATCAGGAGCTTCTGGTTCTTTATCAGGGTCGTTGCAGTGATGGTATTGCCATGACCTACAAGCTCGGCCCTGAGTCCGGCGACCAGCGCCGCTTGCCCTTGCTTTCCGGTCATAGCGGCAGTAATATCAATTCCGGGCGGCATCAAAAGCAACGCCTGGGAGCTGAGTGCGTTGGTCATCACGTTAGACATTGAGAGGCAGGCAATGTTGTTTGCCTTGTAACGCGGCAAATCGACAAGGAGCTGGGTGGTGGTTGAGGTAATCCCTCCGACCAGCGTTGTTATCGCCTGCGCGGACATCACCCCGGATGAGGCCAGAAGAACGTCAAGCCCGTAAGTAGCGGTAAGGGTCTCGGCAAGTATCGTCTTGCCCTTGTCGAAGCAGTATGCGTTGTCGTCATAGAGCGTGGCCCAGCGGATGGTGCGGGAGCTGGTCTCGTCGATGCGGAGCGGCCAGCCGTAGCCTGACTCAAGCAGGAGGTCTGCAGTCTTCATGTCAAGCAGACTGGACTCGTTGCGGTAGACGCCGATGCGGAACGTAGCAAAGACGTCGAACTTGAGTGCCTTCTCGAATGCGTGCTTAAGCTCGCCTGCACCTTCAGTCTGGTTGTCGCCGACTATGAGCTCCTGGTCGTTTCCAAGCAAAAGCAGGGAGTTTGCCAGCGTCTCCTTGCAGGAGTCAATCTTCTCAACAGCTATGTCTATCTTGACGTCACTCTTGAACTCCGAGGCGCTTGTGAACGACTGGAGGCCGCAAATCTGGGGCTTGGCTGTGACTTTGTACACCCCGCACCCGTCGAACGCGGGCATCCCTGCCGTGTTGGTCACGGTCCCGAACTGCTCGCTTGCGATGGAGTTGAGGAAGTCGAAGGTCTGCTTCATGTTCACGACCTGCATGACCATCGTCTTGGAGTATTCGTTGCCGGTTCCGCGCGACTCGGTGCAGATTGCGTCAAGCCTCTTGGTAAGGCCATCGTCGTCCTTTCCAATGTAGTCTATTACCTGGCGCATGCCGCCCACGAAGCGCGTGTAGGCGGCAACCGACTGGTCGTAAGTGCAGAAGTGAGTTGTGCAGTCGGCAACCGAGGTCACGCCGTAGTTTGCGTCAGCTGCTGCGGCCTCAGTAGCGGAAGTGACTGCGGGAGTGGCTGTTGCAGTAGGCGAGGGTGATGCGGTTGGCGAAGGTGTCGCGTCCGCAAAGCTTGCCGATGCGGGTCCGCCTTGCGCTGCGGAGTCGGCAAAGATTGCAACCGCGTTTTCGGCACCGGCTGCGGATGCGGCCTTCACCGCAGCAACTGTAGCGCGCTCAAGTGGAAGCATGTCACCCATCGGCGAGGACGAGTACAGGTTGGTGGCGCTGGTCGAATAGACTATTGCGCGGACTGTTGTGACGTTCACCAGGTCGCCGGACGTGAAGGTGAACGTGAGCATCGCCTGTTTTCCCTGCACGCTTCCGCTTGCGGAAGTGCATTTCACTTCCGCGACTTCGGAGCGCTTCAGGGTCTCCGGCACTCCGGCGCAGTCAACCACGGAAGCGTCCGAGGTCTTGAAGGACACGCCCACGTCGTTGGGCCGGTTGTTGACTATGAGCAGGGGCCGCTCGTGGCCGGAGTTCTTGAACGCGAACACGCGCTTCACCCCGGTCTTCACGTCGGTGATTGCCGAGTCGTAGTTCACGAACACGTCCTTGAGGTAGGCGTCGGAGATTCCCATGTCGCGGTTCTCGCACTTGCCTTTCACTATCTTGACCTTGACCGAAATCTCGGGCAGGTTCTTTGAGGAGACGTCCACGCCCGAAAGAGTCTTCGCGGTGAGCTTGAGCGTTCCGTCGTACTCCTTGCTCTTCACGTCGCTCTTGATGCAGCCGTACGAGTCAAGCAGCGAGTCGGGCACCTTGGCCGTTATCGTTAGGGCGCTGCAGGCATTGGCCTTGGACGTGGCTATCACGCCGGAGTGCGAGTATTCGCCGCCGAAGTAGACGTTGTCCTTGGTGATTATGCCGAGCGGGATGTTGTTGGCTGTCGCGGACACGTTCAGCGACTGGGTAGCGGTGTTGGACACGCAGACAGAGCTGTTGGACACTGAGAGCGCGCCGTCGGTGAGGGTGAACGTGAGCGTGGACGGCTTGACCGAGAGAGCAGAGCCAGTTGTTGCGGTCACGCCCTGGGTGAGCCTGACCTTGCCCGACTCGGCGTCGGTGCAGGCGCAGGACGTGAATGTGACCTTGTTGCCGGCGTAGATGTTGACAGCAGTGTAGCCGTTGTCATCAGTGACAACCTCAGTTGCCGCGTCGAATGAAATCGCGGTCGCCGGCGGGAGGGTGTAGCCGTTTCCGGTGACGATTTGCTGGCACGAGCCGAACTTGACTCCGGTGCCGGTGACGTTCTTCTTTTCGGAGAATTGGAACGAGACGTCCGCGCCGAAGGTCGCGCTGTACGAGTCCTTTGCGGACTGCGCGCAGTAGGACACCTGCATCTCTGAATCCGAGGGCACGCTTGCGGCCTGCGCCAAGCCGTCGCGCGCCACGCTGCTGCCGTCCGGGAGCACTATCTTGTTGGCTGCAGGCAGGACTATCGTGGAGTCGTCCTCGGTCTGAATCTCCAATGATGAGCAGTCCGGAAGCGCGGCCTCCTTGGTGCCGGACTCGGTGGTGGTAATCTGCGTCCCTGACGGGAGAGTTATCGTCGAGGACTTCGGGATGTTGACGCCGGAAGTGCAGGCCGCTGCCGAGCCCTTGACCTTGAAGTCAACGGCCGCGTTTGCAAGCACCTTGACCGTGAAGCCGGACTGGGTGGTGCCGGTTGCGTCTTCCGCAAACCTGGCGACTGCAAAGCCTATTGGCGCAAGCCCCGAAAGGGACGTCGTTGACACGCCGACCGTGGAGCCTGCGGGGAACGTGACCACGTCCTCGCTTTGAAGCGTGAACGAGACCGAGCCGTCCGCGTTGTTCGCACGCTCGTAATAGGAATCTATGTAATAGGTGGTGACGTAGGGCAGGGCGAGGGTGAACTCCTCCTGCGGCTTGATTATCATAGCCATGCCCGGCGATGCGCTCACTGTCGAGCCGGATGGCGCGGTGACGTAGGGCGCGGTCTTGCTGTCTGAAAGCGAAGCCCCTCCGAACACGACCCGCGTGGAGTCCTTGTTGGGCTCCTGCACAGCAATCGAGCCGTCCGAGTTCTCCTTTCGCAGGGTCTTTGCGGAAAGGTCCACCTTCATGCCAAGCGGCATCAGGACGTCAACTGCGTTGTCCGGGGTGCAGTCAACTGACGAATCCAAGTTGAGGGTTACGGGAATCTTGCGCTCGGAGCGTATGCCGTTTATAGAGGCCACCAAAGTGAGGTTGGTGGTGACCTTGCCGTTGTTCTCCATCACGCACAAGGTCTTGCGGTTGGACGGCATCACAGCTGTAATCGTGAGGTTCTGCACGTTGGACTGCTGGCTGGTCTCGTCCTCGCCCGCAAAGACGATTTGACCTGACTCGCCGGGGTTGGGGCCAAGCACCAGGGATGCCGGAGAGAACGAAAGCCAGTCAGTTGAGGAGTCAAGCTGGTAGTTGACCAGGAGGTTGTTGGTGAGGCTGTTGTACACGTGCAGGTCAGTTGACGACTGGTTGTCCGCTCCAAGGGACAGCGTGAGCTCAGCAGAGTCCTCCTCGGTCCCCCAGAACTCCTCGAGCGGCTTCTGGACGAACGCGGAGTTGACCTTGAAGGGCATTGTGACGCTCTGGCGCGAGCTGCCTGCGCGCGCCTCTATGATTATGCGGCCCGTGAAGTTCTCCGAAAGCGTGCGGGTTGCCTTTGCGACGTCAAGCACGCTGTCAAGTATCCACGTGTCGAACTTGACGTCCTGCGTCGCGCCCGCCTCGAGGGTGAAGCTGGATTCCGAAAGGAGCGTGCCGGTGATGCGCGGGCTCTTGTCAAGCACTATTGAGGAGCGGACGTTGACCCCGTTCCCCAAAAGGTTGGAAACGGTGATGGTGTCCGAGTTGCCGGCCTTCGAATCAACGACCAAGTCGAGTATCTGCGTCGGCGAGACCTCGACTATCTTCTTTGCAGTAACTGGAATCGAGCCGTAAAACTGCGCGTAGCCCGTCGCTGTCACCGTGAAGTCCGCGCTGCCAATCTTGTCGGGGTTGACTCCCTCGACCAGGTACTTGCCGTCCTTGCCTTCGTTCTCGTCGCCCGAACCGTCGGCCTGGTATGCGGAGTCGCCGAACACGTCGGCCTTGGAGCCTATGGCGATGTGGGCGCCCTCGATGGGAGTGCCGAAGGCGTCGGTGACAAGGAAAGTTACTGCGTTGTCAACAAGCGCGGAAACGTATGACGGCGACACGCCCACGTTCAGCTCGTTGTTGGAGGCGGAGAGTATCCTGCCGGAAAGGTCCATGCTGTTGGCCTGCTCGCCCTGGTAGTCCGCCTCGATGGAAAACGAGAGTGCGTCGGACACGCGCAGGGCCTTGACCTTGAACTCGGCGTCCACGTTGCCTGAATCGACCGAGACGAGCGCAAGCTGTCCGTCGTCCTGGTCGGTGATGGTCGCATCGCCGGAAGGCGAGCTGCCCGATACTATAGTGGCGGTCTTCTTTGAATTGGAGATTACGCGGATGTCGTAGGGCCCGTTCTGGGAGATTGACTTCACCGTGAGCGTGAACTCCTCGGGGACCGTTGCCTCGAAGTTCTTGGAATACTCGCCGCGCGTTGACGCGACCTTGGCCTCGAGGCACTGGCTGTCAGCGCACACGCCGCCGAATGAGATTGCGTACTTGGTCACGTTCACCGCGGCAAGCTGCTCCTGGCCCGCCTTGACGCTGTCGTCGGACGGGTCGCGCAGGGTGCCGTTTGCGGTGGTGTATGCGGTGCGGAAGCCAAAGAGCACGGTGCCGTTCTTGACCTGGCGCGTGGTGACCTGGACGTAGGCCTCCTTGGTGCCAGCGAAGGACGGGTAGGATAGCTCGGCCCACTTGTACTCTATCGAATTGGAAGCGGAGTCGTAGGCGGTCTCGACCGAGCCTGACGCGGAAGAGTTCGCGACAGCGGACGACACGCCATAGGAGTCGCCGCCGGAGGTGGAAGCGTCGGCGCCGCCGTCAAACCCCGAGATGTAAGCGTCAAGCGCGCTCGCGTCGCCTGTTGTAGTGCCCAACCGCACGTGGAGCGCCGCCTTCGAGAACGCCATGCCCGGCGAATTGAGGAGGAACTTCGCGTTGTACGTGGTGGACGGCTCAAGCGAGGATGCCTTGTTCCCCGAAAGGTCGTACAGCCCGAGGAACACCGCCTTCACGTTCTCGGCAATTGAGCTTGACAGGAGCTCGACCTGCACTTCCTTCTCTACGTTGGGCACCACCTGCACCTGCGCGGACGAGTATGCCGAGTAGCCCGTCGCGGCGACTTTGTAGTAGCCCCAGCCCTCGAGTACGTTTACTGAGCAGATGCCGTTGATTGTGGTGCACGAGCCGGACTCGGTTGTCGATGCGTCGACAACAGCGCCGGTGATTGCCTTGCGCGAGAACCTGTCGATTACGCGGAACTTGAGAGTGCCCTGCTGCGGCAGGAGCCGCGCGGTGAGCGTGGTGTAGTTCTTCCCCTCCTCCCCGTCTGCCGTGACATCCTTTGAAGATGAATACCCGCTCCTGCCCTTTGAGGACGCGAAGGCATACACCGATGAAAGGGGAACGTCGGAGAAATCAACCGCGCCGTCGGAGCCAGTAGTGCCTTCGGGCAGGCCCAGCGCTCCGGCATTGCCGAAGAGGGCAACTGACGCGCCTGAGATGAGGCCGTCGGACTCGTCAGTCACCTTGACCCTCACCTTTGCCGCGTTGTCCTTGGTGGACGACGCCAGCACAAGCTTGCAGTCAGCGCCGGCAGTCAGGGCCATCCCAGTTGGGAGGTACTTTGACTTGTATGCGGTGACCCAGTAGGTCTCGGTCGGAAGAAGTGAAAATGATGCAATACCGTCCGCCGCGGTCTTTGCGCTCGACTGCTTCTCGTCATTAAGATAGAGGTTCACAGTTGCGACGCCCGCCTTGTTTCCCGCCTCGTCAACTATGGAGCACGAAGTCCTTATCGAGCCGTCCGAGCCGGGCTTTGAAAGCGCAATCTTCACCGTCTTGAACGCGGGGTCCGCAGTGTAATCAAGCACCGCCTCGTCATAGCCGTCAAGTGACGCCATGAACCGGAACTTGCCGCCCTTCGCAAGCTTGACCGTCGCCTTGCCGTCGGCGTCCGCAGTCAGGCTGCGCAGAAGAAGGCCCGACTCGGTGATGACTCTGATTGTCGCGCCGCCCAAGGACGCGTTTGCAGCAGAAGTGGAAAGCTGGACTATGACGTCAACTGTAGTCTCGTCCGCAACGGGATAAAGGTAAATTGAAATCGGCGCCGGGTCCTCGGAGCCCACCTGCAATACGGTAGAGTTCTGCGTGTAGCCCTCGGCGTTTGCGATTATCGTGTAGGTGGCCGACTTGGGAAGCGAGAATGTCACGCTCGTGCCCTGCTTCGAGGCTACGACGGACAGGAGCGAGTTCTTGACCGAGACCGCGGGGATTGCCGCGCCCTTGACGCCGTCCACGTTCACCGTGATGGTGGCGTTCGCGTTGATGGGCTGCTCCTCAAGCTTGATTGTCTGCGCGCGCGTCTGAGACTCGGAAATGTCAACTGTCGAGAACTTGGCCTTGTAGTTTGCCGAGCTCACCGAGACGTTGTACGCGGCAAGGGGAACGTGCGCAAAGACCGCTACCCCATTCGAGTCCGAAAGGTTCTGGAAGGACTGCGTGTGGTCCGCAAGGCTGGTTATCATCACTTCCGCGCCGGAAATCTCGACTCCGGTAAGGTCGCGGACGTTGATTGTGATGGTGCCCGTCGCGGGGGCCATGTTGGAATAAGCAAGGTAGCCTACTGCGGCGATGACGATGATGAGAAGCCCTAGGAAGAACGGAGCGGGCGGGATGCCGTTCTGCTCAAGCGAATCCGACGCGCCGCGCAGCGGCAGGCCCTTCTCGTCGGTCCAGTCGAGAAACTCCTGCCACCTTGTAGAAAGCCCCTCAAGGAAGTCATCGAGCATAGATATACGAATTAAATAAGCGTGGCGAGGGTATAAAAAGAATTAGAGTGGAAGCGCTGCCAAAGGCAAGGGGCAGGCAGATGCCTGCAGCCGCAGCCCGCCGGAACTCCGCCCCGATTTCATCTGTTGCATATGCCGTACTTGCCGGTGGCGGACTCGTGCGGGTTGGTGCAGTCGTTGGAGGCGCACTGCGAGTCGGTCTTGCAGAATGCGGTGCAGTAATAGTCCCCGGGCAGGCTGCCCGTGACTATGCAGGCCTCGGTCGCGGCATTACACGAGTAGCACTGGCCGCTGTAAATCCTGTTCTGGCTGGCGCACACGTAGTTGGTCGTGGGAATGGTCGCGGAATCAGGGAACGACGCAGTGTACTTGGCCAGGCAGTTCTCGGCGCCGGTGACTGGATAGCACGAAATCTGCACGCTGGCCAGGTCCGCGTCGGTGGTGATGCCCGCCTTGCTTCCGACTGCATCGACTGCGCAGCTGCCGGAGAGGAACGGCCTCACCGACACGCCGGGCTTTGCGCCGTTTGCGGTGGATGCGGCTGCAGGCGTCGGCGAGGCGCTTGAGACAGTGGGAGTTGCGGCAGGCGCGGACACGGCAGTTTGCGCGCAAGTCAGGCCGGCCGAAAGCGTCTTCACGGCGGCATAACAGGTGGCGTCAAGCCCGCAGGCGGTGCACGCGCCGCCCGTTGACGGGACGATGCACTTGTTGGCCGGGTTGAGATAGACGTTGTAGAGGAAAAGGCCGTTGTTGGTGCCGGAAACGTAGTTGGCGTCGCTGCACTTGGCTGCATCGGTTCCTGCAGAATCGCACGGGCTGCTGTGCGGGCAGGCGGAAGTCGAGGAAGTGGAGACCGCCGCGGAAAGGTAGCAGTCGGGCTTCAATGGAAGGCACGCGCCGTCGTCCGAGCTTGACACGCCGGAGCTGCAGCACAGGCGCGGGTTGCGCTCGACGATGCCGGAGACCGCGTTCAGGTACTTGTCCGTGACGTCCTTTTCACTGCAGGTCGAATAACCGGCCACTATGGTCTGCTCGGCATCGTTGATCAGCCGGTAGGAGCCGGAGTTGCGGTAGATCTGGCTGCCGGTGCACTTGCTGCTGCAGACAGTGCCATCGGTCAGGCCCAAGTCGCAGTCGTAAGCGGTGTTTGCCTTCTGGCCGGGGTACGCGAACAGGTACAACGGCCGCGAGGACGACGCGGAGCCGGCCATCGGGAGTGCTATCCTGGTGTCCGAATCACCTGCAGCCAGGGGGTACTCGAACGTCCCGGTGATGTCCTTCGGGACCGCGTAGCCCATCGCCGTCGGGTCATAGTGGAACCACAGCACGCGCAGAGCCCCGCCCTCGTTCGCGGTCACGTAAAGGTCTGGAAGGACGCGCTTGCCCGTCGAGCCCACTGCCCCGAGCTTCAGAAGGTCCAATGCGTTGAAAGCGGTCTTCTTCTTCGTGTTGTAGGCCGTGCAGCTGGCATCTAGGTTGCGCAGCTCTGCAAGCGCGGCATTTACCTCCTCGGCCATCTTCTCGTGGGTCAAAGCTATGCCACTGCTGTCAAATGGGTGCAGGACCGCCTTCAACGGGTCGAGGTTGTCGTTCTCGTTCGCGCACGAGGACGGAGTTGAGCAGGCCTTTACCTGTATCTTGTCGTAGGAGAACACGCCGGGGTTTGCGTCCCCTGCAGCCGAGGCGATGTAGCCCGGGGTCAGGTTCACCCAAGTGCCCTCGTATAGCCCGAGGGGGCCGGAGTTCTGCGTCTTGACCCTGAAGAACATCGTGTCCTTTCCGACGAGGAGGTTGCTGAATACATAAATCGACTTGTCCAACGTGCGCGAAGTGTATGCTGTATCGTAGGCGAACTGCGCGTTGCCGTCCGAGTCGAAGGGCACGAACATATCGTCAGTCTTGTCGTACAACCCCACGCCGAACGCGTACTTTGCGGAAGACGTGTCGAAATCGGGTACGAGATACAGGTATGCGGAGCCCCAGTTGAAGCCTATCTGGACGTACGAGTCCGTGGAGTGGGTGCTGCTCAGGTAGACCCAGGAGGACGACGAGTCGGTCTTCATCATGTCCTTGACGTCGGCTTTGGGCGGATAAGTGACGAGCACGTATATCGAGCCGTCCTTGGGTATGTCCTGCGACGTGACGGAAGTGCCGTCCATGTTTGTCAGGGTCGCATACAAGGAGGCGAACGTGACGCCTTTTGCGGTGCTTCCGTCGCCAAGGTCGTTCCTTACCTCAAGTATAAGCCCTGAAACCGGCAGGAGGGGCGACAGGCCGAGATTCTTCTTCGAGCAGGATTGCAAGAGGCCGCACCCATCGTACCTTGCAAGCTCAGTAGTTCCGGTCGAGTCGTAGAACTTCTTGTCCTTCAGCGAGTAGACCACGGAGCTGGAAGCGCCGGGAGTGACGGTCACCGTCGGGGTCGCGGATGGCGAGACGGTCGCAGTAGGCACCGGCGAGCCTGTGGGAGCAGGCGAGGCCGTCGCCGTTGCAGTCGGGGTCGCCGACGGAATCGCGGCGCATCCGGTCCCCGCGCTGTTGCATATGATGCATCCGTAGCAGCCTACGGGCGGGTTGGAAGCCTGGGAAGTGCTTACGCACGTGCCGAACTGCATGTTGCTTATCTGCACGCAGACGGGCGTATCCGAGGGGCATCCGTTGAGCGTGCGGTCATCCTTGTGGGCATAGTTGCACGTGCAGAGGTCCTTTGACGAGTCGTCCGGCTTCTCGCGGCACGTAAGCGGGTTGTTGCAGTTCTGCGCGTAGTAGTCGCACGTCGAGCCGAGCCCATTCGAGGTGGTCTTCGTGCACACGTTGCTTATGCAGTCCGTGCCTGATTCGCAGCACTCGGACAGGGAATCCTTGCACGAGTCGCCTTCCTTGACCGTGGACTCGCACGAGTCGGGGCAGACTATGCCGAGCGGGCCGCAAAGTTCGGTGCTTGCCTTTTGGCACATGTCGGTGGAGTTGCAGTTCCCGCTCTCGCACTCGTCGTCGTCCTCGCAGGACTCGCCGTTTGCCTTCGTGGTGGCGTTCTTGACCGTGAAGTTGAACGTGATTACTGTCGCGCCCGTGCCGCACTTGCCGCCGTTCTCGGCGAGGTTGCAGCAGGTCGCGGAGAACACGTTCATGCCTTCCGAAAGCGGGGCGGTGTCGGTGCCTGCGTTGAGCGACATCGCCATCGTGTGCACCTGCGAGTTGGTGCCGGACGGGAACGTGTAAAGGTTGTCGAGCTTGCACACCGCCGGCTTGTCAGTTGTGAGGAGTATGTTGAACGGCTGGTAGGTGATGACCGCGCCCGAAACCGGGTAGGAGGAGACTATCTTTGGCCCCACCGGGTCGATGGTGCCTGGGCAGTTCTTTATCTCGACGGTGGTTGATGCCTTGCGCGGGCCCGCAACTGCGGTGACAAGCAGTTGGAGCGTCTTGTTTGTTGACGCGGGCACCACGGTGAAGTCGGTGCTTGCGCCGCGCGCCATCTCGAAGGTGTACCCCGAATCAAGCGAAACCAGCGTGCCGTCGAAACTTGCCGTCTTTCCGGCCACCAGGCCGGTTCCTGCGAGGCTTGCGCCGGGCTTTGCGCCTGCAAGGGCGCTTGATGAGTCGAGCACGAGGCCCGTGCCCTTTATGGTGACGCTCACCGTGCCTTCGACGTCGGAGGACAGGTTGTTAGCCACGGTGATTGTAGCCGAAGTGTCGCAGTTGCCCTCTTCGGAGGTGCAGACTACCTTGGACGGCGTGACCGAGAGGAACTTGTCAGCAGAGTCTGCCGCGCAGGTGGTGTACTTGACGGTCTGCACGTCGCGGCTCTTGTCGCGGCCCTCGGCGTTGAATGTTATCGAGCAGTCCTTGCCGTAGGCTGCCGGGCGTACGGTGAAGATGCCGAGCCTGCTTTCGGGCAGGGTGAACTTGTACGACTGCGAGAACGAATCGTACGCGACGTAGGAAGTGGCGTTGTAGTAGGAGGTCGGCACGCTCGTCTCGTCGTATGCGGTCTGGCTGTACACGTAGGACGACATTATCGCGCACGAGGACGAGGCGACTATGGAGACGTTGAGCGGCAGGCTGTTGCGTATCTTTATCGAGCGCTCGTCGGTCTTCCCGCACACGTCCAGGTCTAAGGGAGTGACTGAGAGGAAGTCGTCGGAGTTCACTGACACGTTCTGGCGCACTGTCGCGTAGTTGGGCTGCTCGACTATGACTTCGAACACGCCATTCGCGGTCGGGTAGACGTCACTGAACGTGTAGATGCCGTTGTAGCCCTGGCCCGAGCTGAACACCGAGCTTCCGGTCATCGGTTCGGGCACGCTGCCGTCAAACGGCGAACCGGTGGTCTCGTTTATCGAAACGGTTGCATCGGTGATTGCATTCCCGGAGTTGGCGTCCGCGACCTTGATTGAGAGGTCGGAATACTGCGACGCGTTGATGCGGTCGGGCTTGACGTAGACTATCTTCATCTTCCCTTCGCCTTCCAACGTGACGTAACCGGTGGCGCTCACGAGCGCAGTCTGGCCGTCGTAGAAGCGTATCGTGAACGCGCCGGAAGTGACTGGAACCACGGGAAGCATGTAGAACGAGAGCGACGCGGGGTCGGAGAATGGCAAAAGCTGGACCGTGACGTTGGATATGGCCTTCGCCGACGAGTCGAGCACCTTGCTTTCGGAGTCGGTGACTATGGAGTAGTTGCGTATCTGCATGTTGCCGTTGTCCGAGCCCACGTAGATGCGGGGCGATTCCACTGCCTTGAGCAGGCGGACCTCCACTTTTGCGACCAGCGGGCTGTTGACCTCGCCCAGATAGGACGGGCCGTAGTTTGCGGTGCCGTCGGAGAAGTCAAGCGATATGCACGCGGATGAAGTGCAAGTCGAGCGGCCGTTTGCCACCGAGAACACCGCCTTGTTGGACGCGGCGTAGCAGTAGTCGAGGCTTGCAGAGCGCAGCGCGGAGCCGAAAGTGGAGTCCTCGGGCGAGCGCAGGTACGTGTCGCTCGCGCTCCCGCCCGCGGAGTACCAGCCGTTGTAGTTTATCTGGAGCTTGTCGGACGATGCCGCGTCGGTCTTTGAGAGTATGCGCACGGTTATCTCGCGGCTGCCGCTTTCGTTGGCAAACGAGAACGCGACCCACTTGAAGTAGCCGACCTCGGAGTTGGACTTGCGGTCGTTGGAGCACGAAGTCGACGGCACGTAGCTTGCCGCAAAGACCGGGTCAGTGGAGGCGGTGGTAGTGCCGTCGGAAAGTATGGCGAACTTCTCCTTGGAGTCCGTTGCCGCAAGCGAGTCCTTGCCGACGGTGCCTGCGCGCACCATGAAGCCCATCCTCGATGAGGCCGAGCCTGACGGGACGTTGACTATGAACTTCGCGTCGTACTGCCTGCCCTTGTCAACCAGCGTGACGTTGTTGCCTTTCTCGTCAAATAGCCCTGCGAACTTGACGAAGAACTGGTCCTTGAACGCGGACTGCAGAAGGTACGCGGTGTAGGCCTTCGAATCCCCGGTTGAGAGGACCATCGCCGGGGACACCAAGGTCTCGTAATAGGAAGCGGCGGTGTGGATATAGACGTTGGATTCCGCGCGCACGGTGAGCTCGCAGGCATAGGAGTTCGAGTAGCTGGTGGTGCACGACGTGTTGGCCATGTCTGCGCCGTACGCGGTGACCGTCGCGTAGATGCCGGTGTCGTTCACCGCATCCCTCGTCGAGACGACTACCTTTGCCGTCGTCGGGTTCATCTTGACAGTAATCTTGGTGGCGTCACCTTCGTAGGCGCGATATAGCGCGCTCTTTCCGGTCTTGGGGCTCTTGTCCGCATAGACTGCGTAGTCCACGCCGAGCGAGACGTTGCCGATGGTGGCCGCCCCGTCGGCGTTGGTGCGGACAGCAGGGTACCCTGCGTTCCTGCCGTCGGAGGAGCGGACCGTGAGCGTCGCCTGCGCAACTGGAGTGGAGCCGTCCGCATCTACAACCTGCACCTCGAAGGAGCCCGCGGTGCCTGCGAGTATCTTCTTCAGCACGAGCTTTTCGCGCGAGCCCGGCTTCAGGCCGGAGACTGCCTTCGGAAGGTATCCTGCAAGGTATGCCGTAGCGTAGGAGGAGATGTTGTCAGTCGAGAAGTTGGTGTCGCCGTTGCGGGCAACTGCCTTGCCAAGCAGGGTGTCCGAACGCTCGCTGTAGAGGTTTACCTCCGCTGCAAGCGGCTTGCCCGACTCGTCGGCGACCGAGACGAATATCGGCGAGAGGCCGGAGGATGTCGATGCGGCCATGGTTGCGGTGATGACGTTCTCGTCAGAAGCCACCAGATAGTCGTAATAATAGTAAGGGTTGTACTTCCCGAGGTCGGCACCCGATGAGGAGATGCTGACAATTGCCTTGGTGCCTACTGGCACGTTCGCTATCGCTGCCTGGCCGCCGCTTGTGGACGCGGTGCCTAGGACCGAGCCGAGCGAGCTCGTCAGGACAACCTGCGCCTGCACGGGCTGCTGCTGTGAGTTGATGACCTTGACTATGACAGTGGTCTTCTTGTCGCACGCGCCGTTTGCGCAGTCGCTGTCCGACTTCTTCAGCGTGACCGTCTGGAGGAGACCTATCTTGGGGTCAATGCCGAAGTCCGTCGCGTTCGAAAACCCGGTGCGGGTGATGGTGACAAGAAGGGAGTCTGTCGAGGGGAGCTGTATCTTTGAGATGCCCTTCGCGTCGGTGTTGTACACGCCTATCTGCACGCCTGCAAGCGACTTTGCCTTCACCATCGCGCCCGCGATGGGAAGCCCGTCCTCGTCAACAACCGTGAGGCGGTAAACGTCGGGCTGCTTCTCCACGTCCTCCATGCTTATCTTGATTGTCGGGGTGCCCGCGGTCACTTCGCCGAGCGAATCGCTGTATTCCTTGAAGTTGGTCGCCGAGACGGTCACGTAGAGCTGCTTGCCAAGCGGTACGCCGGAGAACGTGGCCTTGCCGTCGCTGGACGTCGAGGTGCCCAGTATATCGCCGTTCGTGGAGTCGCCAACGTAGAGCGTGACCGTTGCGCCGTCGATTGCCTGGCCCGACGCGGAAAGGAGCGATATCGAGACCGTGCCGGTCTGGCCCGCGCCGGTTGCGACCATGAATATGCCGAGGCCCACGAGGAGCACGACCAGCACGCCTATGGGGAAGCTGGGTATGCCGTTCTTCTCTATCGGCTCGACGAAATACTCGTAAACAGGGACCCTAACCTTATCCTCCAGGTAGTCCATCAGCTCGTAGTACTTGTCTTCGACGGAGAAGTACGCCTGCTTGAGCGGGTCGAGCGGCGATGAGTTCTTGCTTTCCTTGTCGGCTTTTTTTCCCTGAGCTGTTTTTTCGGACTTGTCGGAGGACGGCATAGGCTAACACTAATTTAAAACGGGCGATTGGGGCTTAAATAGGTTGCCGTATAGGAAAGCCCGACTTTATGCGGGAAGGTGCGTCGGCTACGACGTACTTACTGAGCATATCGACTGTGGCGGGCAGATGTTCGGGAACCGCTGGTTGAATCCCGGCTCGTAGGGGCAGTCGGGGCTGCCGCAGCTTCCCTCGTAACTGCACATCGAGCATCCCTGACATCGCTTGTCCGACCGCAGGCATTTCTCGGTCTTTATGCCGCCCTGCACCGTCGGGAACGCCCTCCAGGACATGTCGTCGCAGCCGTTGCCGCCATCCCCGCACATCAGGTATTCCGTGTGGAAGCTGGACAGCCACTCGGTCCGGATACCGCAAGGTATGGTATAGCAACCGCCACCAGGTGAGCACACCCTGCACATCTTGCAGCTGTCAGGCGAGATGCAGTTCTTGTCATACTGCGTGTACTCGTAGGTTATGCACCGTTTCTCCGGATACGCCAAGGCGTACGGGTCGAAGCCCTTGTCCTGCAAGCCGCCGTTGAAATTGGAGTACTCGAAGTGGGTCGAATCGCACCCGTGGCTGAAGCAGTCAGTGCAGTCCTCGCTGTCGCACGCCCCTGCGGAGTACGCCCTGCTGCCGTCGGACTTCACGTAAATCCAGTTGTTGGATGCGGTGATTACGCACGCGTCCTTGCTCCCCGCAACTAGGCACTCGCCGTTGCGCGACATCTTGGACACCGGGCACTTGTACTGCGGGTCCTCCTCGGTGAAGCCCGACACCGGGTTTGCGTACGCCGCGCCGCCGGACCCGCCCCCGCCCACGACCACCTTGAGACTACTTGCGAGTTCGGGAAGCGCCGCCTTCTCGGCGGACGTGCCGTCGCGATAGAAGTTGCCCTTGCTGCCCTTGACGTAGAGCGAAGACTCGGGCGTGTTGCACACCCCGCCGGGGTACTCGCAGAAGTAGCCCATGTTGTTGCGCTGCCCGGGGTATGCGAGAAGGTATTTCTGGTACGGCGACGCGAGCAGTGACAGCTTAGCCTCCTCGTCCAGCGTGCCGGGGTACTCGAAGGAGGGCGTGATGTCCTTTGCAGGGCCGTAGCTCATGCTTGCGGGGTTGTACTCCAGCCACACCACGTGCATCATCGCGCCTTCCTCGGCCGCGAGGAACACGTCGGAGAACCCGCCGCTGCCGTCGCCGATGCGAAGCGCATCAGTCATTGCGGAGCTGAAGATTGAATCCTTGCCCAAGTCCGAATACGTCTTGCGCAGGCTTGCGGTCTCAACCATCGCGCGGCTCGCCTTGGACGACATCGCCGAGTAGGCCACCGCGCCGCCGCCTGTAGAAAGCGGGTCCGCAAAGAATGCCATGGCCGACCGGGCCAGGGTGAGATTGCTGCTCCTGTGGCTGGTCTGCTTGACTGAATTTATGTGCATCGGCCAGACGTAGAAGGTCTGGTCGAGGTTGGACGCCGAGCCGAGGTTGCTTATGCCGTTGAAGCCCGGCCGGACTATCTTGGAAGGCTGGGAGGATGTAGTGCCTAACCCGAGGCCGTACGCGCCGGAGAGCATCACGTTGCTGAACAGGAACCCGGAGTAGCTCTCGCCGTGCTGCGGGCTGAAGTAGTACGCGTCGAACGAGGAGAGGTCGTTTGCGTACGGCACGAACAGGTTGAGACTGTTTTCGAACACGCCTGCGCTGAAGGCGTAGTTGTCCGTGTTGACCACGTTCGGCTGCACCGCAAGGGGCACCGAGGTCCTGCCGGAGCCGAAGTCGGGCATCACGTTCAGCGTTGCTGAAAGCGCGGAGAACCTGACCCGGCCCTCCGAGCTCGGCAGGTAGCCCGCGCCGTATCCCCAGGAGTTGGCATCAATCACGCTCGGGTCCATGTCCGGGAACGTCACGAGCACGTCCCTCACGCCGTTCGCCGCCACGTCTATCGATGAGGTTATCTTCGTGCCGCCAAGCTCGTACACCCCGAGCCTGTTGCCGTCGGTGTCGAACGATACGCTCCCCTTTGCTGCCTTGTGCGAGTTGTCTATGCGCAGCACGAAGCCCGCCGAGGGCACCATGGACGAGACGTCGAGGGTCACTTGCGCTGATGACAGTGCTGCGCCGTTGAGGTAGAACGAGTTGAGGTCGGTCCGGTAGGACACGAGCTTGCTTGCCGCGACGGGCGCGGGGTCGGTGCAAACGAACTGGTCCAGGTCGCACACCTGCGGGGAAGTGCACTCGGAATCCTTGGTGCAGCGCGTGCCGGTTACGCAGGCGTTGTTGCTGCATATCTTTCCGGACGGGCAGGTGGTCTTTTCGGTGTCGCGCGTGCATTCGACGCACGCGTACGACTTGGTGCAGGCCTTCTGGGTGGACGTGCAGCCGTTGTCGGGATAAGTGGAAAGCGGGTCGCAGCGGAGGCACTTTCCTGCGCTGCCGCACACCAAGCTGTCGCAGCAAAGCTGGCCCTTGTCCGTCTTGGAGCAGGCCGTGAACTCCTTCCTGCATTGCGCGGCAACGCACTTGAGAGTGGAGGTGTCGCACACGCTGCTTGCGTTGCAGTAGGTGTCGTTGCGGCACCCTGCTGTGCAGTTTCCGTTGACGCATATCTTGCCAGTCCCGCACATGGCCTGTTCGGTTGCCTGCGTGCACGGGGCCGGCGAAGGGGACGGGCTTGGCGACGGCGAAGGCGATGGCGACGGGGTGGGAGTCAAAGTCGGGGTCACGTACTGGAAGTCGAAGCTTATCGGGACGTTCGCAGTCGTGCACTCGCCGCCCTTGCTGGACGGGTTGCAGCAGCCGACGTAAGCCGTGTTGTAGCCCGGCTTGAACGCAAACGGCGTGCCCGAACCCTTGTTGTAGACCAAGTCGGTGCCGTAGTCGTAAGTACCGCCGGAGCTGGACTTTTGCGAGAGCAGGTAGGGCAGCTGCTTTGCGGCCACGTTTTTCGGCCCGATGCGGCAGTACGCGTAAGTGTCAACCGTGACAAGCGCCGGGACGGACTCTGTGGTGATCTTGGCGTAGTCCTTGGGCGAATAGGAAATGATGTCCGGCGCGGCCTCGCGGGTGGGCACCGGGCAGTTGTCAAATGGGATGGTGATGTTTGCCACTCGGCTTCCGTCGGTCGAGTTGAACGTCATCATGACAGTCGAGTTTGCTGTCATCGGGTACAGCGTAAGCGACGTCCTGCTTCCCCGCGGCACGGCAAAGAACAGCGGGGTTGAAAGCGACTGGTTGGCGCCTCCAATCTCCACCAGGAGGCCGGGGGCGTACGCCTGCACGGTGACGGACCCGGGCGCGGACAGGGTGTTTGAGACGTTCAGGACCGCGGGCCGGTTGCACCTGTGGCTGCTTGCGGTGTTGGAGACGCGCGAGGGCGACACCGAGAGGAACTCGCTGGACGCGGATTCCGCGCAGTTTGAATAGGCGACCGTGCGAGTTGACTGGCTCCCGTCGCGGGCGGACGCCGTGATTGTGACCGAGCAGGACTTGCCCCAGGCTGCGGGGGCTATGGTGATGCGGCCCTGGCTTTGGAAGCCAAGCGGGAGGAAGTACGTCAGGCCGGACTGGATTATCTGCGACGTGTTGTCGGTCCACGGCGCGTCGGTGCCGTTGCGCACCTGCGAAAACCCGGTCACGCCGATGCACCCGGATTTGGATGCGGTTACCGAGACGTTCGTGTCAAGCACGTGGCCGTTGTAGACGTCGACTTCGCCCTCCTCGCCGCACGCCTCGACATCCGAAGTTTCTACGGATAGGAAGTCGACGCCGTCGACCGTAATCTGCTCCCTTGCGTCGAGGTAGTCCGGGTGAGTTGCCACTATGTCGAACGCACCCTTTTCCGACGTGAATACGTTGGGAATCCAATATTTGCCCGAGATTCCCTGCAGCGGGTCCGCAATGGAGCCTCCGAGCACGGAGTACTTGCGCCCCGAGAACGTGGTGCCGGTAGTCTCGTTGAGGGTGATGAGCGCGTCCTCTACTGCCGAGGAGGAATAGTAGTCGGAAAGCGAGACGTTGAGCGTGTACGTGCCCGCGACGCTCATGTTGTCGGGGGTTGCATAGATGCGGAGCTTCCCGACCCCTGTCTGGGTGACGTAGCCGTATGCGCGCGAAAGCTTGGTGTCGCCGTCGTAAAGGTCGGCGTAGAATGCCGAGAAGTCGGCCTTGTCCGCAAACGTCACGTTGAGCAGGATTACCGCGCTCGAGTAGAACGGCGTGAGGTTCAGGTCAACCCCAGTCCTTGCGCCCGCGTCACCCGAGAGGTTCTGCACGTCGGTCGAGACGTTGTATTCGTGCAGCCGCGCCTTCTGCGAGGCAGAGAAGACGACTATGCGCGGGTTGACAACGGCACGGAGCAAGTCAACGCTCACCCGGGCGTAGAACGACCTGCCGATTATCCCCTTGTATTGGGAAGTCTGGTTGGAGTCGGAATCGTAGAAGCCCACGCTTATGCACGCGTTTGTGCCGCAGTAGGATTTTCCCGAACCGACCGAGTAGTCGCGGTAGTCGGATTTTGCGTAGCACCAGTCGCGGGTCTCCGAGCGGTTCGACGAGCCGAAGTCGGCATCTGCCGGGATGTGCAAATAGGAATCGACTGCGCTTGACGGGGTGTACCACGCCGAACTTGAGACGCGCAGCTTCTCGTCGGTGTACGCGTTGTCCTTCACCAGGACGCGCGCGACCACTTCACGCACCCCGCTTGCGTTGTCCAATAGGTAGTAAGCCCACTTGTAGTAGCCCTGCTCGTTCGACGAGTTGCGCACGTCGGGAGTACAGGACACGGAGGGCCGGTAGGAGTAGCTCATCAGGTTCACGGGCACCTGCGGGTATTGCTTGGGGATTATCGCGAAGTGCTCGAGCGGGTCGAGCGCGCTGCGGTTGTCGAAGCCCGCAGTGCCTATGCGCAGGATGAACCCGGCCTTGTATGCCGAGGCGTTCGTGGGGATGTTGACTATGAACTTAGCGTCGTACTGCGCACCGCGCTCGACTGAGGTCACGCTGTTGCCCTTGGAGTTGAAAAGCCCGGTGTACTTGACGCTGAACTGGTCCTTCAGCGAGGACGGGAGCATGCTTGCGACGTAGCGCACGCTTTCGGACTCGGAGAGCACGAAAGGCGAGGACGAAAGCTTCTCGTACCCGGAGCTTGTGACTTCGACGGTGACCGGGATGCCCGAATATACTGTCAGCTCGCAAGACGTCGTGTTGGAAGTGCGCACCTGACAGGACGTCGTTGGCATCCCGCTTGCCCTTGCAGTTGCGACCGCATTGACAGGGTTGCCCGTGAGCACGTCAACAGGAGCAACGTCGATTTTTGCTGTCGAACGGCCGAATACAATCGTGACTTTTTTCGCGGCGCCTTCCGCCACGGAAAAGAGCGCGCTTCTTGCGCTCTTGGACGGCTTGTCCGCAAACGCATAGTAGCTTGCTCCAAGCTCAAGCCCCGGGATTATCGCGCGGCCGTCCGCGTTGGTTGACTGCTGGGGGTATGCAAGGAAGCGACTATCGGAGCCCTGGATGGATATCACCGCGCCGGATACCGGCGTCGTTGCGTCGGCGTCAAGGGTTGTCACTTGGACCGAGCCGTTGTTGCTGCCGGTTATTTTGCGCAGCGTAACCAGCGCGTCCACGCCCGGCCGCAGGCCGAGCGCGTTTGCGGCGAAATACCCGTCAGAGTACGCAGAGGCGTAGAGCGTGGAGTTTGCGCAGATGTCGAACGAGGCCGTACCGTTAAGCGCGGGCTTGCGTGCGGCGTACGAATTGGTGGACTCGAGGTAGAGGGTGACTTCGCACGATACCGGCAGCCCGGACTCGTTCTGGACGTAGACGCGGAGCGTGCCGCAGGTTGAGTTGGTGGAGTTTCCTTCGGCTTTCGAAAGGAAACCCAGGGCGAACTCGTTGACGTCGTCCTCAGCGACGAGCCGGCTGGAGTAGTACTCGAAATATTTTCCGGTGTCGTTGCTTGCCGCGGTCGCGCTGATGTAGAACTCCGTGCCCTGCGGGACGTCGAATGATGCCCTGCTGTCCTGGGTGCGTTTAGTCCCAAGCCCGCTTCCCGCGACCGTGTAGAGTGAGACCTCGGCGGACACCGCGCCGCCAGTCGAGTTGGACGCGACGGCCACCACCTTCACCGTGCGCGGCTTGAACGAGTCGGCCTTCTTGGCAAGGGTCACGGTCTCGGTCATGAGGCGCGATGCGTCCACGAGCCTGCCGTACACGCTCTCGTATCCGTCCTTTTCCACGTCTATTGCGAGGAACTCGCGCGTTGATATCGCAAACTGGGCGGCCCCGAACGCGTTGGTAAGCTGAATCCCATCATCAAGGAGCGTGCCCGTTGCCGTGTGCGCGGTGACAGTTGCGCCGAGCACCGGGAGGTTGGAGTCGTCGCGCACAAGCAGCTTGAAGTTCGTCTCTTCAGGCGACAGGGACTCGAGCTCAAGCTGTGCAAATGGCGCGTCGCGGGTAATCGGCGCAAGCGGCTGCAGGTACTCCTTGAAGTCCGGCGCCACCACGGTGACGAAAAGTGAAACTCCCAGCGGGACCTTCTCGAACACTGCCACGCCGCTGTAGTTTGAAATCCTGCTCGCTATCCGCGTGCCGGTGTCCGCGTTGTCCACAAAAAGCGTGACGTTGGCTTCGCTTACGGGGTTGCCGTCCGTTGAAACCAGGCTTATCGCAACCGTTGCGGTGTTGGGCGCAAGCGCAAGCGACGCGAGCCCGAACAGCGCGGCAAGCAGCGCGATTACCGAAAGCACCGCGACCGGAAAGCTCGGGACCGAGGCCGACTCCACCGGCTCGACGAACTTCTCGTACACGGGTATCGCCCGCTCGTCCTCAAGGTAGTCCAAGAAGGAGTAATACTTGTCCTCGACGGAATAGTAGGCGTCCTTGACTGCTTTTGCTGCGGATTGCCAAGGCTGGCTGTCCTGCTTTTCCTGCCCAACACCCTGCTTTTGGCCCGCTTTCTGCGGCCCAGCTGGCTTTTGTGCCATAAGAAACTACGAACTGATAACGAGAGTTCCTAATTAATACCCTTTGAATAATAGCTTCCCAAACGATAATTGGACAGGCCCCAAACAATAATCGGAAAGCGTTTTTCATGGCAAGGTTCTGGACACACGTTGCAGCCGGAGTCGCTGCTTTTCTTTGCGTAAACTACTACTTGTACGGCGCGGCCATAGGCGCAAATTCGGCGGTGCTTCTTGCCGCAGCGCTGCTTGGCTCGATAATCCCCGACGCGGACGAGCGCCACACGCGGCAGTTCAAGCTAATCGTAATCGTGGTTTCGGCAATCGCTTTCGTCTACGCGTACAACGCAACTGGAGCGGACGGGGCGGGCTCGGTTGCATGGGGATTGGGCGCTGCAATCGTCGCGGGCCTTGTCGTCCTCATCCTCAAGCCCAAGCACAGGGGGATGGTGCACTCGCTTCCAGCAGCCGCAGTATTTTGTATGATAGTCCTGCTGCTGCGCGGGCCCGATGCCGCTGCTGCCGGGCTCCTTGGTTTCCTTTCGCACCTTGCGCTTGACGCTATTTCCTGACGTTCACGCCGGCGCGCCCGGAATTCCGACAGGCCACGCGCTCAGCTTGGCTCGGACAGTTTGTGCTTTGATGAGTATGAATTGGGCTTGTCGGGGTCCACCCGGAAGCGCGGGTCCTTGTCGGTAATCGTTACTGGGATGGAAAAAAACGAGATTGCGTTTTCGCTGCTGAGGTCCCCCGAGTAAGTGACGAGGCCATTCGAGCAGGTAATCGTCCCGCCCTTCTGCGTGACCGTGAAGTCGAACTGCTTGAACTTGTCTACCGAGAACAGGTAACGGCATGATTCCTTGTTTGCTTCAAGATAAGTCGTGGCGTCAATTTGGGGGACGGACTGCTTGCTGCTTGGGGCCGAAGGGGCTGAAGCGGCGTTGCTGTTCAAGTACTGGGTTATCGCGAATATCCGGAACGACGCGTCGTTGTAGCGGTAAATCGGGTACTTGATGGAAACCTGGAACGATATTTTCCCAAGCACCGACGTGCGCACGGTGTTGCCTAGTGCGTCGGAAATCTGCATCCTCGGCATGGCCTTGTACACGTCCGGGTCGTTTATGTCAACCTTGAGATAGAACCCGCCGTTCTCGCACCCGCGTACCACCCGGCAGCTGCTGCCAGATGCGGGCAGGTCCACGCAGCACTGGTAGGGCGAATCCAGGTTTGCGGCATAATTCTGGCAGTCGAAAGTCGAGCCAGGAAGCAGGCGCTCGCAAAGGGCCCTGCCAGGACAAGGCCCGGTGCCGCTGCAGTTGCAGGTAAAGTCCCACGTCGCCGTCCCCTCGCCTGTTGACATCTCGAAGGAATCGAACTTCACCGGCGCGAAACTGAGGCCCTCGAAAACGTAAGGCTTGCGCACCTCGTTGAGAAGGTCGGAAAAGCCGTTGAGGAAGTTCTGGTTGCTGACTCCCGCGCTTATGAGCTGGCCGCGCACGACACTTGCGATTGCATCGCATTTTCGGAGCCTGTCCGCCGCTGAAAACTCCTCTACGGTGTTTATCCCCTCCCAAGGCGCGCTTGAGATGAAGTCCTCGGTGTTCTGGCGCAAACCGTCCTGGAAGAAGCTCAGGAGGTCCGAGCGGTAAGTCTCAAGCATCGAGACCAGGCGGTTGTGGTAGGCATCGTCGCCAATCTGGCTTACTGCGCTCGCCTCGTCCTTCGAGAGGTTCACCGCATAGACTACGGCTATGAGGAATATCATCGTGCCCAAAAGGGGCGCCGCTATGAACGCGCGGTGCCGCGCCTCCTCCTTTTCAGTCCTGCGGTCCATCCCAGTAATACCACACCGCGTAATACGTGGCCAAGAATACCACTAAGCTTGCCCTAAATAATACGTCGTGAAGGATTGACGACATCATCGGCGCCGAGCTTGAAAAGAAGTAGAGCACGAGGTAGATGCGGATTGCGTTGAACGCAAGGATGAGGAGCGTGCCCGCTGCAAAACCCATCGCCCTGCGCCGCAGCGTGCGGTCCTCCGAGGCGAAGATTATTCCAAAAAGCACGGCAATCTCAATTCCCGCGCCGCAGTAGTCGGCGATGTGGGCGTTGCCGCCGTCGAAGGAAACCACCGGATCGGAAAGGGAATAATCGACCGTGGCGCTCCGTCCTGAAAGGCCCAAAAGGAATGCGGAAGAGCCTGCGGCAAGGGACTTGAGCCCGTGCGAGCTTGAAAGCAGCAGATAAGCCGCGCCGGCCAGGACGGCGAACCAAACGAGGAATTTTAAAGCTTTGAACACAGTAGCCTTGCTATCCAGTATTCGGTGGGAACAATGCGCAGGCATTTTTTTGCTCTTAGTCGTCACGTCGGACTTATTGCCGGCGGGCTTGCGTCTTGTTGAGCCGCGTCCCGAAGTAGCCAAAAAACAAATGCACCAATTGGCTTGTGGGAAGCGGACAATAAAGCTTTTACCAAAGGAACAGAGTGGGTAGGAAATGGAAATGGACAACGAGCAGAAGGCACAGGAGAACCCGGCGGGGAGCGCGGCAACGGCGCAGCCCGAGGAAAAGAGGCTCATAGACTTTGCAGCCATGGATTCCAAGTGGCAGGCCGAATGGGCGAAGGCAAAGCTCTTCGAGTCCAACCCCGACGAGAAGAGGCAGAAGTTCTTCATCACTTTCCCGTATCCTTACGTGAACGGGGCGCCGCACGTCGGGCACACCTACTCGTTCCTCCGCACCGACTCCGAAGCTCGCTACAAGAGGCTCAAGGGCTACAACGTGCTTTTCCCGCAGGGCTTCCACGCAACGGGCGAGCCGATTTTCGGAACCCTTGAGAGATTGCAGAAGGGCGACCAGAACCAGATTGACACTTTCAAGAAATACGGGCTTACTGACGAGCAGATAAAGGAGTTCGCGAGGGGCCCGGAATTCGTCGCGAGATTTTGGATGGGCAAGTGGACCGAGCACCTCAAGGCCGCAGGAGCGTCCATCGACTGGCGCCGCACGTTCATCACCACCCAGATGACCCCGACGTATTCGCGCTTCATCGAATGGCAGTTCAACACCCTTCGCCGCAAGGGCTACGTCGTGCAGGGGACGCACCCGGTAGTGTGGTGCAGCCACGACCAGTCGCCGACAGGCGACCACGACAGGTACAAGGGCGAAGGCGAAAGCACCCAGGAGTTCTATGTAATCAAATTCACACTTGAAGACGGACGCATAATCGCGCCAGCCACGCTGCGGCCCGAAACAATCTTCGGGGTCACCTGCATGTTCCTAAACCCCAACGCCACGTACTACAACGTCCGCATAGGCGCGGACACGTGGATACTCTCCGCCGATGCGGCAAGGAAAATCGCGGACCAAAAGAGGGACGTCAAGGTTCCCAAGGAAGGGTTTTCGCCCAAGGAATTGTTCGGCAAGAAGTGCAAGAACCCGGTCACGGGCACCGAGGTAGTCATTCTTCCTGCCACTTTTGTAAAGACCGACCACGCTACGGGAATCGTGATGAGCGTGCCAGCGCACGCGCCTGCAGACTGGGCCACTGAAGAGGAACTGAAGAAGAACCCGAAGATGGTCACTGATTACGGCGTTGATGCCTCGGCTCTTTCCTCACTAAAGCCGGTTGCAGTCATAAAAGTCCCAGGCTATTCGGAATTCCCGGCAAAGGACGCCTGCGACAAGTTCAAAATCAAGAGCCAGAATGACGAGAAGAAGCTCGAGGACGCGAAGCACGAAATCTACAAGAAGGAGCACTACGAGGGCACAATGCTTGCCGTCTCCGGAAAGTACGAAGGAATGAAGGTGGACGACTGCAAGGACCAGCTTGTCAAGGACCTGCGTGCGGAGAAGAAGCTCGACTCGTTCTGGGAGACTACGGGCGAGGTAATCTGCCGCTGCATGAACAAGTGCCACGTCAAGATTCTGGAGAACCAGTGGTTCCTCAAGTTCTCGGACCTGGAATGGAAGGCCGACGTCAAGGAGTGCATCGGACAGATGCGCATGATTCCCGAAGAGGTGCGCCAGCAGTTTTACAACTGCGTGGACTGGCTTGAGAACAAGGCCTGCGCGCGAAGGAGCGGGATGGGAACGCCGCTTCCGTGGGACCCTGAGTGGAAGGTCGAGACGCTCTCGGACTCGGTCATCTACATGGCGTACTACACGATTGCCCGCATCATCAACGAAAAGAAGGTCGATGCAAGGCAGCTTCCCGACGCGGTGTTCGACTACATATTCCTCGGGATAGGCGACCCCAAGGAGCTCAAGAGCATCACAACTCTTTCGGACAAGACTATTGCGGAGATGAGGCGCGAGTTCCTCTACTACTACCCGCTCGACCTGCGCAACTCCGGGGTGGACCTGGTGCAGAACCACCTGACGTTCATGCTCTTCCACCACACCGCCATCTTTGCAAAGGAGCACTGGCCAAGGGGCATCAGCGTCAACGGCTACGTGAACGTCGAAGGCGAAAAGATGAGCAAGAGCAAAGGGAACATCATCCCCATGTCGGACTTGGTGCAGAAGTACGGCGCTGATTTGGTGCGCATCAACATCGTCGCATCAAGCGAGGGGCTCTCGGATGCCGACTGGAAGACGGACGCAATCAAGTCCTACCGCAGGGCAATCGAGGTCCTCTTTGAGACTGCTGAACTTCTGGAGACTCTTCCGAACACGCCGAAGCCCATCTACGCAAGGCCGGAAGAATTGCTTGAGAGCAAGGTCAACTCCGCAATCAAGATTGCCGACACAGCGTACGACAACATGCGCTTCCGCCAGGCTGGGTTCGAGCTTGTGCAGAACGGCATCGGCGCGCTCAAGGCCTACCGCCAGCACAAGGAATCAACCGGCGAGAAGTACAACCAGAAGGTCCTGCGTGCGTGCCTTGAAAAGCTCGTGATTGCAGTCGCACCGCTATTGCCGCACTCCTGCGAGGAAGTCTGGCACAAGCTGGGCAACACCACCTTTGCAAGCGTGGAAAAATACCCTGCTGTCGAGGAGGACAAAATCAAGCCCGAGCTCTCCGCGCAGGAGGACTACGTGCAGGCTGTTGAGGAGGACATCCGAAAGATTGCCGACGTTGCGAAGATTACTCCCAAGAAGATTACCCTGATTACTGCGGCAGCGTGGAAGCAGGCCGAGCTTGAGAAGATTGCGGCTGAAATGGCCGCAGGCAAGCCGTTCGCCTTTGACTTGAAGATGAAGGAGCTGATGGCAAACGAGGACCTCAAGAAGGTCGCGCCCCAGGTCTCCGGCTTCTTGATGTCAGTCGGCAAGAAGGTGCACTCGTTCTCCGGCTACAAGAAAGCCGACGAGTTGACAATCCTTGAGTCCAAGGCATCGGGAATCGGCAAGAAGTTCGGCGACGCCACCGTGAAGGTGGTTTCGGAGGAGGACGCGGCAAAGGATGCCGCGCTTTCAAAGAAGGCCGAAAAGGCGATGCCGGGGAAGCCCGCCATACTGCTGGAATAATCCCTTCCTGATTATTTTTTTTTATTTTACTCCAAGCTTGGTCAGCGCGCGCCTTGTCGTCACAAGAAGACGTTCCTTCCTGTTCAGCGAGGCGTTTGTACGTGAAAGCACGCTGCCAGGAATTAGTTTTCCTGCCGAAGCAAACTTCACCAAGTCCTGGTCGCGCTGGACTTTCTCCTCGGCGTTTGTCTGAATCCTGTTGAGCCCCGACTTCACCCGTTCTAAAGCCATCAAAACTGCCTCCAAGAACTACCTGTGAATTATTACGGAGTGAATTTCCTTTATAACGTCAGTGGGCTTTGTGGACTCGCCAAACTTATGCGCAGCCCTGCGCCCCGCCCGGCCGTAGATGTAGGCGGCTGTCGCGGCAGCCTCGAACGCGGGAAGGTTTTTTGCCAGAAGAGCTGCGCAGATTCCCGCGAGCACGTCGCCGTGGCCGCCCTTGGTTAGGTAGGGCGAGCCTTCGTAGTCAAGCATCACCTTCCCGTCTGCGTCCGCGATGACGTCAACAGCTCCCTTGAGAAGCACGACTGCGGAGTATTTTTTTGCGGCAATGGTTGCGGCGTCAATGCGCTTCCCCAAGTCGTCGGCAGAAATGGATTCAACCCCCAGCAGGGCCGCAAGCTCGCCTGCGTGGGGAGTGAGTACCGCAATCCTGCCCTTGAAGGAGACGGGGTATTCCGCTATGAACCTAAGCGCGTCGGCGTCAACTACAACCGGAAGGCCTGACTGCTTGAGCAAGGCAAGAACGGCCGAGCAGGTCTTTTGGTTCCGCGAAAGCCCCCCGCCCACCACCATCGCCTGGCTCTTTTTTGCATAAGTGACTATTTCCGACACAAACCCCGGCTCAAGATACTCGCAGTTCAGCGGGGGCGCGATTATCTCCGGCGCGTACGCTGCCGCGGTGTCAGCCGCGCGCTTGGGCGCAAGCAAGGTCACCAAGTCCGCACCGGCAGCGTAAGCGCCAAGGCAGTTGAAAATGGGCGAACCCGTGTACTCGCGGCTCCCGCCAACCGCGAGCACTTTCCCGAATTGGCCTTTTGAACACCAGAGTTTTCGGCGAGGATATGCGCTTGCCAGAAGCTCGTGCCCGGTCTTTGGGATTACTTCCTTGTGCTTAGTCGTCATATACGCCCGTCACGCTTCCCCTCTAGGTTACGCTTCCTTATTACTCAAATACAACTGCAAATCGTTTCCCTTCGCACAGGTGCGAAAGCGCCCTTGCGACGGTGTCGCGGTGAACGGACAGCTTTCCGGCCTGGCTGCGCGGGACGCGCACCTTGTAAGTGTTTCCTGTTGCGGAGTATATCTGGTTTATCCCAAGGAGTGAGGCGGGGTTCAGCAGCTCGGAAGCGGCAGTATGCATCTCGGCCTTGGTGGATATGACTTTCACGCGGCGGTTGAGGGTGCTTGCAAGCTCCTTCACTACCCGGCCGCCCTTGCCTATCAAAAGCCCGGGCTCGGAGTGGCAGAATATGATTGCGGCGTGGCCGTCGTCGAGGCACTTGGAGACGTTGACTCCCGACAGGCCGTGCCTTTGCTGGTTCTTTGCTATGAATTGTGAAACCGAAAGGTCGAGCTGGCACAACTCGCCCTTATCCAGCTTGTCCCGGCACGATGCGCACAGGCTTTCGCCTGCGATGCACGCGTCGCAGAACGGCCCCGTGGCCATAGAGTCATTACAGCAGGGCAGGAAGAAAAAACAGTAGCAGCGCTGGCGGGGAATAAAAAGGCGGGAAAAATGGAGGAAGGAAAGGAAGATGAAAAAAGAAGGAGGAAAGATAAAACGAAAAGAAAATGGGAAAATGAAAAGGGAATAAAGACGGAAAAGACGAAGGGACGGCTAAGCCTACGCTTCCGCCTCGGTAGCAAACCCCGCCGGCGGCTGGTCGGACGGCTGGTCGCGCGGCTGCCTTTCGACCTTCACCATCGGCCCGGAAAGCCCCATCGTGATTTCCATGCTCGAGACCTTGCTCATCGAGCCGTCCTCGCTCTGCAGCTCCTCCGTCGAGAGGTCGATGCCCTTAATGACGGCGTTGGGTATGAAGCGGTTCTTGATTATCTGCGAAACGTCAACTGCCTTGCTGATTGAACGGCCGCGCGCCTTGACCTTGACTTCGGGCGAGCCGTTGTTGAACTGCATCACTACTGCCCAGACGTAGCTCATGACGCCCTTCTTTCCCACGTAGATTATGCCGTCCACGTGCATGCTGCTTCTTGGCGCGCCTGTGGGCTGCTGCTGTATTGCGGACTGCTCGGTTTCCATTCGGATGTTGCACCTCTGTGTATTGTGCCTGCGTGTAAGTTGCTGTAGCCGTGTGCGCCGAAAAGGCGCGCGTAGGTTTTATACATTCGGATGCTGGGGAATAAAAGATTAAAGGAAGTCGGACACGTTCTTCCCGGAAAGCATTCCCCGGGCGATTATCTCGTAGGAATCCAGGGCGCCCGCCTCGGAAAGCCTGCGCCTCAGCTGCCGGAGCTTGGAGGAAAGGGAGTGCTGGCACTTGATTGCGCTTGCAAGCGCGTCGCGCTCGTGGGCGTTTTTTGCGGCCAGCCCGCGGCACATCAGTTCCTTCTCGACGATTGGAAGCGACTTTGAAGGGCAATACAGCCGGGCGGAAAACGAGCGCTTGAGCTTCCGGGCGGCCTGCGAGGGCGGGTTCGTGTCGCAGGCTATGAATATCGGGGAATATTTCGCAAGGGACTCGAAAAGAAAGTCTCCTTGCGCGTCCTTTCTGCTTTTGATTTCGACGATTTCGCCGTCAAGGGTCATTACCGCGTAGGCGGAGGTTGAACCGGAGTCGATGCCTGCGATGAAGGACTGCAACTAATCAACCGCACAAACTCATCTTTTCTGCCCGGCCTCGTACATTGCACGGAGAATCCGTGTTTCCTGCGCTGCTGTCACGGGCTTGACTATGTACGCTCCTTTGAACGGGCCGTTGATGTTCTTCCCGTCAAAGAACGGGACGACCCTGGAGCCCGATGGCTTGTGGATTTTCCTCAACCGGGCGATTTCCTCCAAAGTCAATTGGTGGTACAGGCCCTTTTTCAGGACGCCTTCAATCCTCGTGCGGAAGGGCGCACCCGTACCGGCCACGCCGGATGGCTTGAACTCGGAGGATATTATCACCTTGCTGCCTTTTTCCAGTGGATGGCTTACAACGGCAGAGTACTTCCTGTGTTGGAAAACCTCTTCCCTTTCGACATTGCCTACGGGAAAACCAACGATTGCCTCATTGAGCGGCGCCATGAAAGATTCACCTGAAACGGGTTAGGCCTTGCGCTGAATAAAAATGGGACGCTAAAGACGGGAAAAGAGGGAAAGAAAAAGAAGGCTTGAAAAGAAAATATTGGAAAGAAAAAAGAAGAAATTGGAAGGGGAGAAATTATCCCTTCGAGCCCTTCAGGTAGAGCAGCGTGTTGAGGAACAGGTTGCGGCCCTTGTCCTGCGACACGAGGGTTGCCGGGTCGTAGGCGAAGTATACTACCTTGCCCGACAGGAGGCTCTTGCTCTCAAGCATCGCAAACACCGCCGGGTCGGTAGTGGTGTCGTCGGTTCCCTGCTGGATGTACGCAAGCACGTTCGACTCTACCTTGCTGCTCGGCACGACCTTCACCACGTAGCTTGAGAACTCGTAGTTCTTCTGGCCAGTTGGGAATATCGGGCTGTCAACCGAGACAATCTTGAACGTGCCGGTTATCGAGGTCTTCTTTATGGGTTCGTACTCGCGGGTGAAGCCGCCTATCTGCACGGGCATCACGTCGCCAAGCAGGCCAATCCCGACGTCCCATCCGACTACAGTGGTGTCGTCGTGGACCTTGGTGCAGGCGTCCTGGATTACTATCATCTTGCCGCCTGCCTTGACCTTGTCCGCGATTACCTTGCGCGCGGTGCGGTCGCAGACCTGCTCGCCTTGGAGGATGATTATGTCAAACTGGCTGAGCACTCCCGAATACACCGTGTCCTGATGCAGGTTGCCCATGTACGATACCCCGGCGACGCGGAAGTCCTCGGAGTTGAGAAGGTCCTCCATTGCCTTGGTCGGGTTGCCGATTACGGCCACGCGGATGTTGGCAGCCGGGCAGATTACCGAAAGTCCAGGGATTCCCGAGCAGTCTATGAAGTTGAACTTGGCTGCCACGAAAACCGCAAGTATGGCGATTAGAATCAAGGGTATTGAACTTTCAAGATGCTGCTCCGCGCCGCGCTTCATAAGTTAAACCTCTTTTCCTGTTTAGGGTAATAATTGAAAATGCCGCCCGCCGTTTATAACGGTTGTGCCCGATTAAAAATGTAATTTATAACCTCCCACGAAGGCAAAAGCAGGAATACCGGCAACGGGGCCTATAAACGCTTAAGAAAGTCGAATGAACGATTACGGTTATGCTGAATTTTAGGTATCGGATATACCCTTCAAAAAGACAGGCCGCCCTGGCAAACAATCAGATGCACCTGGCCAAAGAAATCTATAACCTCTTTTTAGACGAAGCTAGGCGGCGCTATGCCCATACGGGCGAGTCCTTTTCGCAGTATGATATGAACAACACGCTACGGGAATTGAAGACTAAAAGGCCAGAATTCGCGGGAATCCACTCGCAGGTCCTGCAGAACATTTCCAAGCGCGTCAGCGATGCATACAAGGCATTCTTTCAGAGAGTCAGGGAGAAAAACAAAGGAAAGAAGGTCAAGGCGGGTTTTCCGAGGATGAAAAAGTCCGTTTCATCAATGACATACCCCCAGACAGGCTTTACGTTCACGAACAACCACGCTCTGACCCTGTCGGGAATCGGTAGCATCCCAATCGTCTTGCACCGGCCACTAAAAGGAAAAGTGAAGACTTGCACTATAAAGCGGTCGAAGTCAGGAAAATGGCATGTTAACTTCTCGGTCGAAACGCCGAACAGGGTGTTTAAGAGCAATGAAATGCCGCAAGTCGGCGTGGACCTTGGTTTGAACCGTCTTGTTACCTTGTCTAATGGTGAGAGAATTGACTCGCCGAGATTCTTACGTAAAAGTGAGGAACGGATAAAGCGCTGCCAGCGGCGGATGTCGTCTAAGGAAAAAAGAAGCAAAAACCATCAACGGGCAAGGGCCGCCCTGTCGAGGGCATACGAGATGGTCGGAAACCAGCGCTCAGACTTCTTGCACAAGCTATCGAGAAAAATCGTCTCTTCTTACTCGCTGGTAGGCGTAGAGAAACTGAAAATCGGCAACATGATGAAGAACCGTTGCCTAGCTAAATCAATTTCAGATGCGTCTTGGGACGCGTTCATACAGATGCTCTGCTACAAGGCTGGAAGTGCTGGTTGCAGAGTAGTGAACGTCGCCCCCGAATACACGTCGCAGACGTGCAGCAATTGCGGCAACGCTCGCTACATCAATTTGAAGGAAAGGCAGTATTGTTGTCATAACTGCGGCCTTTCCGAGGACCGGGATGTAAACGCCGCAAAAAACATACTTGCAAGAGCTACCGCTGGACGAGCGGAAAGTCACGCCTGTGGAGAAACGCCCACTACGCTTCTAGAAAGGGAAGCGCAAGGCGTTTCATTGAAACAGGAACTACACGGGACGTCAGACTCGAATCATGGCAATTCAAGCCTGGTCTCTGGAAGCCCACGGCCTTAATCGCGGGAGGAAGTCACAAGCCTTTACGGAGGGGGTTGCGCCTGCCGGGCTACTTTTTGCCGGCATAATCCATGATGGCGCGCAGCACCTCGCTTGGCGTGGTTATTACCTTGGTCTTGCTCTTTTCGTTGCCGAGGTTGTTCACGGTCTGGAGCATGCGTATGTGCAGGCCTCCGGGGATTGCGTTCAGCTCGGACGCGGCCTGCGCCAGGCTCCTTGCGGCCTCAAGCTCGCCGGATGCCTTGATTACTACGGCCCGTTTTTCCCGCTCTGCCTCTGCTTCCTTTGCCATCACACGAATCAGGTCGTCCGGCAGCTGGATTTCCTTTATCTCGACAGCGTCAATCTTGACCCCCCAGTCCGCAGCGCGCTTTGCGACGATTTCTTGGACTCTTTTTGATACCATCTCGCGCTTGGTCAGAAGCTCGTCAAGCGTGGTCTCGCCCACCACGTCGCGGAGGGTGGTCTGTGCGAGCATCGTGGTGGCGTAGGAGAAGTACTCGACGTTGAGTATGGCGGCCTTGGTGTCGCTTACGTTGTAGTAGATGACCGCGTCGATTGACACTGAAACGTTGTCCTTCGACATGGTCTCCTGCTGGGGTATGGAGATTACGTTGGTGCGCACGTCAAGCACGTCCAGCCGGTCGACAATGGGGATGATGAGGTTGAGCCCCGGCTCGCGCACGCCGGCAAACCTGCCGAGCCGGAAAAGCACGCCGCGCTCGTACTGGTTGATTATGCGTATGGAAAGCAGCGCAACCACGATTATTACGGGTATTGCGAGGAAGATTATTGAGAAAGTTTCGAAAGCCATAGTGAATCAACCCAAACCTACTTTTTCTTCTGCCTGCCTTCCGCAGGGCCGCTGCCGCCGGAATAGTTCTTCATCACGTCAAGGGGCACGAAGAACACGACCTCGTTTGACGGGTCGGACGCAATGTCGTTCAGGCTCTGCAAGGTGCGCAGGTTGAGCGCGCCCTCCTGCGAGTTGAGCATCGCGGCAGCCTTCGAGACGACCTTGGACGCGTCGGCTTCTCCCTGTGAGCGTATCACTGTCGCGCGCTTGACGCGCTCGGCCTCTGCGGCCTTTGCCATCACGCGCTTCATGTTGTCTGGAAGCTCTATGTGCTTGAGCTCTACTCCCATCACGGTCACGCCCCACTTTTCGGAGGCCTTCTCCACTATCGCGCTTATCTTCGAGGATATCGCGTCGCGCTCGGAAAGCAGGTTGTCAAGCGGGACCTCGCCGATTACGTTGCGCATCGTGGTCTGCGCAAGCTGGGAGGTCGCGTTATACACGTCGCGCACCTCAAGCACCGAGTCGGAAACATCCGTAATCTTGTAGTAGAGCACCGCGTCCACATTGATTGAAACGTTGTCGCGGGTGATGGTCTGCTGCGGCGGCACCTCGATTACGCGCATGCGCATGTCAACCACCTGCGCCTCCTGTATGATGGGTATGACAAAGCGCAGGCCCGGCTCCAGGACGCCCGAGTACCTGCCGAGGGTGAACAGCACCCCGCGCTGGTACTCGAAGATTATGCGTATCCACCCGAGCACTATGGACAGTATCAGAAGGAACACTACGATTTCAAGAATCATTGCAATCAACCCAAGAGATTATGCCTTGAAAAAATTTGAATAAACTTGCTTAAAGAAATATCTTTTCAGATTTTTTCTGGGTCGACTTTCTTTGCCGCAAACTTGCGCGAGTTCTTCGCGACAAGCTTCTGCATCTTTTCAGCGCTGAAGTCTATGCGCGGGCCCATGTGGCCGAGCTTGATTTCCGCAACAGCTGTGCCCACCGCGAGGGCCTTCGCTATGTCCCCGCTTCTCTGGTACTCATAGACAAGCGCGCCGGTGAACGAGTCTCCTGCGCCGGTGGTGTCCACAATCTTGACCTTTGGCGCGGGGCAGTGATAGAACACGCCGTTGTCAAGCGCGTATGCGCCGTCCTTGTCCTTGGAAATCACGCGGGTCTTTCCCGGCAGGTTGCGGAGCATGTCCGCAATCCGCGTCCTCTTGGTGTAGAACATGGCCTCCTCGTAGTTCATCACGCACACGTCGAAGTGCGGGTGCAGCCGGGCAATCTTTCCTGAGAACTTGCGCAGCATCGTGATGCTTGGCGCGAAGACGATTTTCTTGCGGTATTTCCTCGCAAGCCTGACCGCGCGGTAGAACAGTCCGTAGTTCTTTTCGGACGACAGCGAGGTTATGAACACCGAGCCGCACTCCTGCACGGCCTCGGCCGGAAGGTCCGAAGGCCCGAGCAGGGCGTTCGCGCCGGGATACACCAAAAGGCTCTTTTCGCCCGATGGCGAGAGTATGCTGATGCCGATTGCGCTCTTTTCGCCGGCAACTCGCGCAAGGTAGGTCGAGCCGATTTTTCGCTTGTGCAGGTCGTTGACTATCATCTCGCCGAAGTCGTCCTTGCCGACTGCCGCGAGCAGCTCGACCTTTGAGCCGAGCAGGGACATGACGTTTGCCGAGTTGGCCGCGCTGCCGCCCGGCTCGTACTCTATCTGCGCAAGCTGGGTCTTGGATGCGAAGTTGAGGCAGAGGAAGTGCTGGACCTTGTCGAACGAGTTTATGTCGATGCTTTCGGACACCGCGGGCCGGGCGAGGAAGTCCATGGTGACCGAGCCTATGCATAGGACATCAAAACGTGGCTGGACAGGCATCTTGCGCACCGGAATTGGTTACTGATTCGCTCAATATAAACAAAGGGGAAGCGGCCAGGGCCGAGCCTTGCGAGGGAGCATTAAAATAATCGGCCCTGCAAGATTACGTTCAGGATGATGACGACTTTAACTCTGATTCGTGATGAGTGACAGGCGGACTGAAAACATATTCTGATGTGGGTGCTCGGTGCATTGGCGGACTTCGTTTCATCGTTTCTTGACATCGGCCTTGCACTATTCTCCGCGCTTCTTTTCGTGGCCGGCACGTTCAACCTAACCGGCTTCCTGCTCCAGGTGCGCTCCGGCGAGGAGGACCTCAAAGTCAAGATGCCCACTTTCCTGAACCTCATCGGCACCGCGCTGCTCGGGCTTGCCGGCTCGCTTGCGCTGATGTTCTCCGGGTATGAGCAGGCAAGGCAGGCTACTCTGCTTCTTTCGATAATATTCCTGATTGCGGGCACCTACCTCGGCCTGAAGAAGCACGCCGACAGGTACATAGGCGCTGGCGGCGAGCCCCTCAAGGTGACCTATTCCGGCACGCACGGAATTAAACGGCAGTTGCGTGCAAAGGGAATAAGGATAAAGTGAGTGACGCTTGGAACGACCCAACGACCTCAACCCGGAAATAGGGAGGATAACGAAAGAGTCCAAGCAAAGGATACAGGACCTCCCGCTAGGGCACATCCTGCCGCACGACACGGACAACCTCGTTGGCGCGTTCAGCAACATAACTTTTGCATCGCCCACGAGCAGGAATCTGGCAAGGCTCAGGAAGGTGGACCCGGAGCTTTTCAACAGGACGATTGACACGATGCAGGAAGCGCACGGCATCTACAAGGCCGGGGAAACCCGGCTGCGTGAAATCCACGACAAGCTTCCGGCCGAAGTCAAGGGAGCGTACATATCATTCCTGAACGGAAAGGCGGATTGGGAGGACTTTCTCCACACGTGCAAGAAGAACAACGTGTCGGGAGTGGACGAGCTGATGTACCAGCTTGACACCCACGCGCGCCGCAGGAGCAAACTCGAGGAAATCGTCAACGTGCTCAAGCAGGCCCGGGAAGTAGAAATGCCGGAACTGAAGCTGAAGAAAGCGATAGAAAACGTGTTTTACCCCGAATAATCCCGCGGCACTTTCAGCAGAGGCGCAATTCCCTAGCAAGGGCCTCGAACCCGAGCCGCTCGACTGCGTTTATCTCAAGGATGTCATTGGGCCTGTCCGGGTCTCCGGTCAGGAGCGCGTCGATGAGCGTGGCCTGCCTTGCTTTCTCGGGCTTCTCAAGACCGGGCCGGTTGAACACCGGGGTGACCTGCCTTCCGGATACGTTCTCCATGAGCTTGGAAGTGGCGCGGATTGCGCTGTCGCCCGAGTGCGTGCGGAAGTTCTCGCCCGAAAGCAGTATGGTCTTGTCTCCCAGCGCGTAGAAAGCCTTCATCTGGTGCCGGAAGAAAAGCAGGTATTCGAGCGGTATTGAAAAGTCCAAGAACAGGAGCGAGTCCTCGCGCAAGTTCGAGAGCTTCTTGTCCTTTGACATTATCTCAAGCATCGCGGCGTAGAACTTGGGCCACTGGTCCTCGTAGCGCTTGTACGCCTTCCTGATTTCCTTGTTCTCGCGCACGTCGTAGTCCGGCCTGTACGTGATGTGCTTGCAGAAATAGTTGGCGTTCGCAATCGAAGTCCCTACGCCGTGCTTTTGCAGGTACTTCGCGAAATTGAAGCAGAACGTGCTCTTGCCGCTCCCAGGCGGCCCCATCACTGCTATTGAAGCCATAGGGCTCTCGACCGACTCCCCATCTTACTGTCTGAATTATAACGGTTGTGCCCGAATTATAACATTATCCGTAAGGGTGGTTGCCTGCACGGGAAAAACGGGGTGGCCGGCGATGGAAAAAAAAGCACTCATTCTCAACTTCAAGGCATACGACGAAAGCGCTGGCGCGAAGGGCGAGTCGCTTGCGAAAGTCGCGGAGAAGGTCGCCGCTGACTTGGGGGCAAACATAATCATCGCACCGCCCGTAGTATGCGCATCCTACGCTCGGCTCGTAAGGATTCCCGTATTCGGCCAGACCGCGGAGATGCTCGAGCCCGGAGCACGCACCGGACACATAACTATTGAATCTATGAAGCAGTGCGGCCTTGCTGGCACGCTCATCAACCACTCCGAGTGCAGGGCGACCGAGGAGCAGGTGAAGTTTGCCTGCGAGAAGGCAAGAAAGCTAGGCGGTTTCGACGTGTGCGTCTGCGCAAAGGACGTGCCCGAGGCGGTCAAGCTCGCGCAATACAATCCTGCAGCCATCGCGGTTGAGCCTCCCGAACTTATCGGGAGCGGAATATCAGTCAGCTCGGCAAGGCCAGAAATTGTTTCCGAGTCCGTTGCTGCAATCAAGAAAGTCTCTCCCAGCACGCTTGCGCTTGTCGGCGCGGGAGTGAGCAACGCGACCGACGTTTCGACCTCGCTAAAGCTTGGCGCGGAGGGAGTCCTGCTGGCCTCGGCTTTCGTGAAGGCCAAGGACCCGGAGGCGTGGCTCCGGGACGTTGCGAAGGAACTGGTATAAGACTTTGACTGGGCGTATGTTGTTTGTTCAAAAAAAGCAAGGTCAAAAGGGTAATCGGCAGGGCGCTTGAAAAGTCCAAAGCGTCCCTGCACCTGCCAAGCTTTGCGGGGCCGGAAAAGGTGGTTGAGGAAATAGCGGAGCACTTCTCATTCCTGTTGTGGACGGGCAAGCGCATCGTAATCCCCCTTTGCCTACTGTATATAGTCACCGGCTTTCTGTTCAACGAGCACGTGCTTGGGGCGCTTTTGACCTCGTCGCTTGTCTTTCTTTACGCCAACTTTTTGCCCGACTTTGACGCGTTCTACTCCAAGCCGTCGCACAAAAAGGCAACGTGGGTTGAGGGGCGGCTCGCGCTTTTCTTCGCGCCCATAGTCATCTACTACCTGTTGTCAAACAAGATTGCGCCTTTCGACCTGGGCTCGCCGAAGGCATTCCACAGCACCAACGCGATGATTGAGTTCTCGATTTTCCTGTTCCTTGCGGGCCTGGTGCTTTACTTTTCAGTTCTCAAGGCGTTCTTCTTTGCGCTGTTCGGGCTGCTGGGCTACGCTACGCACCTTTTTGTTGACAGGAAAATCCTTTCCTAAACCGGAGCTTGAAAGAAACTCACATCTTGTCCGGCACGTTGATTCCTAGTAGCGCGAGCGCGCTTTCAAGGGTCGAGACAGTAGCGGCAACAAGCACCAGGCGCAGCTGCCTCTTTTCCTCGCTTTCGGCTTCCAAAACCGGGCTTGACGAGTAGAAAGTCGAGAACGCCGCCGCGACCTTGAGCGCGTAATCACAAACCTGGTGAGGAGCCATCGAGACCGCCGCCGAGCGCACCGCAGGCGGGTATTGCGCAATGAATTTCGCAAGCTCGCGCTCGTCTTTGGAAAGGCTTGCTGCGGAAGGGACTGCGATGGAATTCGCTGCAGTGGTCTTGGCGCTTGTTGCGATGCCTGTTGCCGTTGCATCATAACCCGCCTTCCTCAGGATGTTCTTCGCGCGCACCACGGTGTACTGCAGGTAAGCGCCGGTGTCGCCCTCGAAGCTTACCGCTTTCTGCATCGAGAAGTTGATGTTCTTCTCGGAGGACACCCGGAGTATCGCAAACTTGACCGCGCCTACCCCGACTGCGAAGGCGATTTTCTTGGCCTCCTCCGGCGGATAGCCGCGGTCCTTGATCTGCTCGAGGGCGATTTGTTCGGCGTCGTCGAGGACGTCTTCTAGGAGGAGGACGTTCCCTTTCCTTGAAGAAAGTTTCACTCCCCCTTCCAAAAACACCAAGCCGAAACCAATGTGCGAAAGCCTTGGCGTGTAATCGCGGCCCAAAAGCTCGAGGAGCTTGAACACCTGCCGGAAGTGCGTGTTCTGCTCGGATGCGGTCACCACTATGCTCTTGTCGAAAGCGTACTTGTCCCACCGCCACTGCGCAAACCCCATGTCGCGGGTGGAGTAGAGCGTGCTCCCGTTGGAGCGGAGTATGATGAGATTGGGAAGGTTCGACTTGCCCTCCAAAAGCCCGACGACCTCGCCTTTTTCGTCCTTCTTCGCAAGGCCCTTCCGTTGGGCCTCCGCAACCAGTTCCTTCCCGGGGGCGACGTATGCGCTGTCAAAGACCGACTCGTCGAAGCGTATCCCCAGACGGACATAATTTTCGTCAAACGGCGCTATGGTGAGCCTGCGGACGACGTCAAGGTTGCTTGCAATCGCCGGGTCTCCGCTCTCCATTAAGGAAATAATCTCCTGCTCGCGCGCCTTCAGCGCGGGGTCGGCTTCAATCTGCTTGGTAATCTCGACGTAGTATTTCAGCAGGTCCTTCTCGTCCTTCAAGTCGTCCGAACCGAAAGTCTCAAGCGCAAGCAGCAAACCTGCAACCTGCGCGCCTGCCTCGCACAGGTAATTCATTCTTACTACCTTGTACCCTGCGGCATCAAAGAGGTTGGCAACCGAATCCCCCAGTATGGTGGAACGGATGTGGCCTATGTGCATGGGCTTTCCGACATTGGGCGAGGAATACTCCACGATTGCGGTCTTACCGGAGAAATCGGAGAAGGAACCGTAGTTTTTGGGACCGACTGCGCCGGCCGCGGCTTGGGAAAAGAAACCGTCGGAGAGGATGAAGTTGACGTAGCCGTTCGCGGCAACCGCCTTCGAGATGTAGGCAGATTTTTGCGGGTTTGCGGCAATCGCTTCGCTTGCCGATTTCGCCACCTGCTCCGCTATGTCCTTCGGCGCCTTGCCCGCCTTCCTTGCAAGCACGAACGCAATCGTGCATGACAGGTCCGCGTCAGCTGTCTTTGAAGGCTCGACCTTGATTTCATCTTCCTTTACGGAAAAACCCGAGGCGTTTAGGCTGGACACGAGCAGGGCCTTTGCCTGCGAAACTGCCACGTTGTAAGCGTAATCCATAGAACTTTCCCCTGTAGGTATGAATTTGGCCTGCGGGATTATTTTAACCCGTGTGGCACTCGCAAACCGGCATGCACGCCACCCCCAAAGGCCCGTGCCTAAAACCGCCGGCAGGGCATTGACCCATCCCGTTTAAATTTCTGTCCGCACCCAAAATTATTCCGCATTCTAATGCAAACTATGCCTTGGAAGCTCAGTTGGGAATCCATAAACGAAAAGTTTATGCGAATGCTTAAGCCGCTTTTCAGGAAAGCACCTTTAGCCGAGACATAGCGAGGTCTCGGTTACAGCAATGAAAGGTGTTCAGATTGTTCAACAGCGCAAGCTCTCGATACAGTCGCAGGCAGGGGTCAAGCCCCGCGCCTCGCAAGCTAATTGGGTATCACAAGCACACGAGCTACGAGGAAGTCCGAAAGATTTGGATTTATTTTCTTGAGAAGGCCAGGACGGGAAACCCGCGCAACTGGGGGAAATATTACATCATCATGCGGATTCTTGACCTTGGACTTCGGGTCGGCGAGGTCGTCCGGCTCATCAAGTCAAATTTCAACTCTGATTTTACGAGGCTAATTTACATCACGGAAAAAACGCACAATGTCCACGAGCGAGTTATCCCTGACGCACTTGCCGAGGAACTGCGCGACTATGTTGAGACGCTGCCAACCAACAACGAGTTCATGTTCCCGCTGTTCGGCAACCGGAAAAGGGGCGATTACGTCTCAACAAAGAGTGTCCAGTATGAGATGATGAAGGCGCGGAAAATTCTTGGCCTAGGGGAAACTTACGCAGTAATCGACTATGGCCTGAGGCAAAATCTAAACCCGCGCAAGCCGGAACAGTTCGGCCTCTGGACGCATCGCAGGCAGAAGCTCAATCGCTTAACGCCGCACACGAATAGGCATCACGAGGCCGACCGATGGTATGACCTGACGCACGACCCCGTTGCGGTTGCGTCCATCCTTGGCATCGACCCGCAGACCGCGATGCAATCCTACATCAGCCCCAGGCAGCACCTGGAAGCACGCTACACGAACCTCATCCACCGGCCCACAGACGAAGAACCGCGCATGGACACGCGCTAAAAAGTTGCGGTATTTTTGCCGGTAAAGCTTTTTGTATTGCCTAGGGTCACCCTTGTCTTTGCATTAAGAGGTGCATTTTGATGAGCGCAATGGCAACTGTTTCAACACTCGCGAACAAGACTAGCGGGATTCTTTCTTCCAAGGGCTTGGAATACGGAGCCGCAGTAGCCGGCGGGCTCCTCGTGGGAATCTTCGACCCCCTCAAATACTTCATATTCAAGGAGGACGCGAACCTCCGCGCATTCGTTTACATTGTCGCAGGCGCGGGAGTCATGGCGCTCAACAAGGGCGCAGTCACCAACGTAATCGGCGGAAGCCTCATGGCCTGCGGCATCATCGTGCTTGCGAACAAATATGTTGTTCCCACGCTGGCTCCGATGCTTGCCGGAATAATGCCCAAGTAAATTCCCATTTCTTTTTTCCTTGAATTAAACCACAGGTGATTTTGAAAATGCCCATATCCGCCCCATCCGCTTCCAACGCAGCAGGCGTAATGAGACGCCAGACCATCTATTCCTCAGGCAGCGTGAGCCTGACAAACGCCGCGCAGGACTTGACCGAAAAGCCCATCCCGAACTACGGCGACCTCTACGCCCTCGAAGTAATCCTCAAGGTGACTGCGACCGGCACGCTTTCGACTGCAAAGACAATCGACCGCATCGTCAAGAGCCTCAACATTCGCGACAAGAACCTCAAGCCCATCTACCAGAACATCAAGGGAACCGACCTGCGCCTCCTCGAACACAAGTTTGGCCGCCTCGGCATCAACACCGCGACCAGCGTTGCAGTTGACGCCACAGTAGTAACCCGCAAGTGGTTCGTCCGGTGCTACGTCGATTCCACTGACCTTTCAGGAACCATCGGCGCAACCCTCGACTCCTACGCAGTGCTGGCCGCATCAGGCTGCACCGGAGGCACAGTCTCGCTCCAGATTGACGCGCTCTACCTGGACGGCTGCGTGGACCACACCACCCGCTACTCAGCAGTGGACATGACCTTGGTCTCTGGCTCGGCCACCTTCGGCCCCTCAGTCCCCAAGCAGGCAGTCATAACCGGCGTAGCCATCGCAGTCGGAACAGAGTCCAACTTCGTGGACATAACCATCTCGCGCGATGGCGGCACGGAATTGCAGTCGCTCACCGCTGACGACATAATCGCGCAAGAGACGCAGGAACTCGTGTCCGGCCACGTCACCAACGAATTCAAGATACCCGTCTCGAACTTCGTTGCCCAGGACAAGACCGTGTTCAACATCACGGGCGCAGGCTCGGACACCGCGCACGTCATATTCGAGTTGACGCTCTAAGCGTAGGCTCCTCTCCCCTTTTCTTTTTCCCTTTACGGGATTAGGCAGTTGGAAGTATGATGGCGATGGATTACAACAAGCCCCTGCTCGGAATGTCCGACAAGCTCGTGGTCACGGAAACAGCGCTTACTTCCAAGTTCAAATTCAAGGTTCCTTCGCTCCCAGCGAATATGTGCGGAGTGTTGTATGAAATCGCAATAGCGGCCGACTCTACCTTCATCGCCAACGGAAAACTCCAAGTGTACATCAACGGCGAGCCGCTCAAGAAAACAGCCGGCGCATCAGACTCCTCAATAGGCATCTTGGCCGGGCTACAATTCGACTTCCGGCCGAAAGGCGCGAAACTCAAGCAGGATGATGAGGTAGAAGTCTCAGCCTTCGTCTCATCAGGAACCGGCACACTCCAAGTAATGTTGGTAGGTCTTTATGTCCAAGACACGCAGTGATTACGGAATCAGCGCGGGCATCGGCTACAACCCGATAACCCAGCAGCCGACAGGCGAAGCCTCGATTGGAAGCGGCGCGGGTCTCGCAGTCATACTCATTGTCGGCGGCATCGCAGCCTACGCGCTCTGGAAACTCAACGGCGCAATGGATGCGGTAGGCAAGCCAGTTGGCGAAGTCGGTGATGCAATCGCGGACGCCGCAAAAGCCGCCTCGGACGCGGCCGCCGCAGCCTCCAAGGCAGCAACAGACGTGGCTGCCAACACTTCCAAGATAATCCAGGACGCAGAGAACAAGATTGCGCAGGACGCGGCCAACCTCTACAACACTGCCAAGCAGGATGTGGACAAGCTCGTCCAGGTGATACCGAAAGCAACTGAAACCGGTTTCGATGCTTTCACTACCGCCCTTGGATTGCTCACTGGCGTTGGCAGCGCAAACACCGCCCAGACGTTATTTAACTACTTGGCGCAGCAGGACACCAGCTTGAACAAATACGCGCAAAACCAAACTCCGAACATCGTGATTAACGTCCCGGCAAACGCCACTCCGCAGCAGGTAGTGGACGTAGCTAACCAGGCCGCAGCGCAGGGGGCCGCTGCACTGGCCGCGAATCAGGCGCAGGCGAACCTCGCAGCGGCGCAGGCTGCAAACCTTAAGGGTGTAACTTCGGCAGACCCAGCTGTCGCCAAGATACAGGCCACGCTCCCAGGCTACGGCACTGCCGCCTCGCTCGGTTCATCAAGCAACCTGAATTCATACCTGACCGGTGCGCCAGCCACCGGCCTCGCTCAATACCTGACGACACCAAGCAACACGACCTCGCAGCCGTCCTCAAACAACACCGTGGCGCAACCCTCATCTTCCAACTCACCCTCGCAATCCGGCACGGTCTCGGTTGCTGCCAACGCGCCAATAGCAGCGCTCGGCGGCGCGACCCTGGCAGCCGGAGCATCCATCACTCGCGGCGGCGTGACATACAGGGCCGGCTAAAATGGGATTCTTTTCAGTAGGCGGGCAACCGCCGGACAACGTGACGCTTGACGCCAACCTCAGCGGCCAAATGGAAATCAAAGATGGCGGTGTCTCTGCTTCCAAGCTCGGCGCGGTCGCGGATGGGGTCACGCTCGACCAGGGCGCGACAGGCACGAAGCTGCGCATCAAAGGCGGCGGCGTCGATGCCACAATACTCGCGGATGGCGCTGTCACCAACACCAAGCTCGGAGCAGCAGCAGTCACCGAAGACAAGCTCGGCACAGGCGCTGTCACCAACACCAAGCTCGGAGCAGCAGCAGTCACCGAAGACAAGCTCGGCACAGGC
>Ga0172381_10000113_pt1 | contig 89844 bp, 80 predicted proteins | sample Leawel6488metaG_FD_119754 | JGI IMG/M metagenome (GOLD analysis project Ga0172381, IMG submission 119754) | Leachate microbial communities from a municipal landfill in Southern Ontario, Canada - Leachate well 64-88 metaG | ecosystem: Engineered > Solid waste > Landfill > Unclassified | place...
TCGGCACCTCGATGTCGGCTCGTCGCATCCTGGGGGTGGAGAAGCTCCCAAGGGTTGGGCTGTTCGCCCATTAAAGCGGCACGCGAGCTGGGTTCAGACCGTCGTAAGACAGGTCGGTCTCCTCTCCACTATGGTCGCGGAAATTTGAGAAGGCTCTTCCCTAGTACGAGAGGACCGGGAAGAATGAAGCTCTAGTGTGCCAGTTGTTCCACCAGGGGCATTGCTGGGTAGCTACCTTCAGTTAAGATAAACGCTGAAAGCATCTAAGCGTGAAGCTGTCTTCAAGATTAGATTTCATAGGTTGGTCAGAGAATATGACCTTGATAGGCTCTAGGTGTAAGCCCAGTAATGGGTTGAGCCGAGGAGTACTAATAAACCATCAGATTTTCCCACTTTCTTGTTCTCAATTATTTTTTCTTATATTCCAACGTCGATGCTAGAAAGCATCGTCTTGGTGCTTCAAGCGAAAGGGTCACACCTGTTCTCATCCCGAACACAGAAGTTAAGCCTTTCAGCGCCGATGATACTCGAGCCGTCCAAGCTCCGGGAAAGTAGGCCAGCGCCAGGACAATGTTTTTTAGCATCGATGATTAACTCGCCGCTTGGCGAGTTTTTTGTTATTCAATTTTTACCATTGACTTTATTATGTTTATCTGGTTTACTTAGAAAATAAATTGTTCATTTTATTGTTTAATTAAAATCGAAAGGAAAAGTTAATGGCAGGAAAAAACAAGACAGAAGTAAGAACGAAGCCATGCCCTTTTTGCAATCTCGGGGTAGCTTCTAGTCATTCCGGTCTCATCTCAATTATTGGTGATGATAAATCAGAAGACAGGTTTAAGGGTCCAAAGTTATATTGCGGGCGCCATTTTCATAAAATTCTAATGAACGTTGGTGCATCAATTAAGGATATGATCTATCTCAAGGATCATATTTTAAAAACGGATCCCAATTTTCACCAGGCGCTGGCTTATGCACTAACACTTTCTCTAATGAAAGAAGATGAAATTTTTGAAATTTCAGGGAAGAGAAAAGATACTTCGGCGCAAAAAAAAGAAATAAGAAGATCGTTTGTGATTGAATCTGAGAAGGATTTACCTGGTCCTAGCATAAGCATTGCTATCACCACATCTTTCTTTGATGAACCATTACATTTGACTCCAGCGGAGGAAATATATAAGAACAGTCTTATTACTCCCGGACAAGTAATTGATTATGCCTTTAAGTTGGGTGTGGCATTAAATATGCCAAAATCACTTACCTGGGCTAAAAATCTAAACGATCTTAAGTACTTTCATGTCCCGTATGTCCCGGCACTCGCAAATCCGCCATTAAACGTAGATTTGATAGCACGGTTCATGGTGGAATAAACCCAACCCCATTTTTCCTTTTAAGTTGCTCCGTTATAATATAAAATTATACCGGAGCTTCTTTATTTTTTGTAAACAAAATAAATTGCCGTGGCTAATATAACAATTCCGCCAGCTATTAAATAATAAAAAATAATTGTTTTTTTAGGAGTAGTTTCTTTATTAGTGAGATCAATCGTTGTAGCATCAGTTGGAGTTGTGAGGCTTGCGGCGCTAAAGTCGCTTGTCTCAATTTTCCTAATATCTTCTTCTGACCGCGGTTGCAAACGCGCTGTGCCATTAGAAGTAGTTAAAACACCAAAGACTGATATTTTATCGCCCACAGTAAAATTACTAGTTTTCAATTTAGTACCGCTGGCTAAATATATTTCAATTTCACCTTGATTATCAGTCAAATAAATACGTGGAGATTTTTTAGAAACAATCTCGCCCTCAACTAGAGCTAAGCGTGGATAAGGCGGTAATTTTAAATCAGCACTTGTGCTTGGTTTTGGTACTATAATTTCTTCTTCTCCAATTATTTGGATATCGGATGTGTCTTTAATTTTAAGTCGTGGCCCAGTTTCGCTTTCTGAATATTCACCCGTAACAATAAGTTGATCGCCAGTTTTTAATTTTGGAAATAGTTTTTTAGAATTATATATTTCATAGAGCGGTTCACCTTGCTCTGGCAAAAAATAAAAATATTGATTAGAAAATATTCCTGGAGCAGAAATTGCGATTCCAGCAGTAGTAAAAGTTGATTTATCAGCTGAGCTCAAAGCCATGCTTACTGAGTCATTAGAAGCTACCTGACTTTGAAGATATGATTGGCCTTCAATTGTTTCTTCATAACTTAGAGAACTAATAACTTTATTTGTTTGATCAACTAAAGAAATAGTTTGTTTAGTATTACCTAAAGTTCCGGTAAGTATTTTATTGTCTAGGGTTTTTTCTTCTCCAGGGTTTATAATAAAAGAGTTTTTAAAATTAGCTAAGGTTTTATTAGCGTTGTTAATAATTTTAAAACCCTTTAAATCAATTAGCTCATCACCATCATTTTTTAATTTAAGCCATTCTTTTTTTGCATCAACCCCTATTGGGTTAGCTAGTAAATCAGTTATAACAATATTTTTTAATAAATCATTTTGATTAGTTACTTCAGTATTCCCCATTTTATCTTCAGTGTTTTCAGCGGCCAAAATTGTAATAGTTTTAGAAATAGTCGAAATACCGTAGTCAGTTTTAATGTTTAAACTGACTTTTGTTTTACCAATTTTTGAGAAATTATGGATCGGATTAGCTAAAGTAGAGCTCGCCCCATCACCAAAAGTCCAGCTGTAAATAGCTGTTTTAGGGCCTATAAGGCTGTCTGAGCTATCAAATCGTATGTTTTGGCCAATAATGATTGGCTCATCAAGAATCTCAAAATTAGCGCTTGGTGCTAAGGCTAAAAAATTAATTTGACCCGGCGTCGGTCGACTTGTCCACTGCCAAGAGCTTGAATCAAATAAAGCGTAACTTTGTTCTTCGGGTGCTTTTTTATAAGTGATAGATTGATAACTAGTTTGACGCAATGGTTGAAATAATTTAATGGTCGCGCCATCATTAGTCAAAGGCAAAATATTTTTAGTTGTTAAATTTAAATATCCACCAGCTGAAATCGTGTTATTTATTTCCATAACACTTTCTCCAATCTCAATTCTCCAACCAGCTAAATTTACTGTTACCTGACCTTTATTAAAAAGTTCAATAAATTCTTGATTCACAGCTTCGCTGTCAACGCCCTTTGGGTTAGGAAATATTTCTGATAAAGTTATGTCTTTACTATAATCATAATTATTTTCAACTGTTATTTCGTCGGGGTCGTCTATTTGGCTAGTAATAATATTAGCGCTGCCCTTAGTTATAGTGTTTGTAATACTAAAATCATTTTTATCATTATTAGTGGATTCTCCGTCACGAAGCCTGGCTAAAGAATCTGGTTTAGTGGCGGCTGGAGCATTATCAGTTAGATCGCCGTCGTCCCAGTCGCCATAAGTTATTGAATCAATTATATCGCCCTCTTTATTTTTTAAAATTACTGTATCACCCGAATTATTAAGTGCGCCTTTGGGCTTAGTAATAACCAACCATTTATCAATTGTGCTATTAAGTAAAGTTTTAGTAGCGGAACCATCCTCGATTGTCCAATTGTTTAAATCAATCTCTTTTTGGGTAGTATTATATAATTCAAGCCATTCGTCACCCGAACTAGGATCAGCCATTAATTCATTTATCCTTATATCACCTGGTGATATACTTTCAGTTTCAATTTGGCAAAGAGCACTACAGCCATCATTATTTATAATATTGCCATCATCACAGGTTTCATCTGTTTCAACTTGACCGTTGCCGCAAACAGCCGGTGTTATGTAATTTAAAATTTGAAAATCTTGTAAATTATTATTTGTGTCTTGGTTATTTGTCCGAGCATAATATTGCCCGCCAATATGGTTAGTAGTATAAGGTGAAGTTTCTACAAAAATATTACTTGCCGCACCGAAGGCAAAGCTATCAATAATAGTGCCGGTATTTTCAGAGCCTTCTCTTAGTGCAATGCCATTATCATCGCTAATGGTTTGGCTTGACTCTGATTGTGCATTAAGAGATAAAGCAAAGCCGTCAGCATTATTTGCCCAAAGGTGATAGGCGCCGGGATTTAATAAAGTTGGGCTGACCCATGATTTTATTGTTGTATCGCTGGTGCCAGTTTTTGTTCGTTTAACTAAACGTAGACCATTTAAATCGATTATGGCGTCAGATTTATTATAGATACTAATAAAGTCTTGGTTGGTTTTGCTAGCTCCGCCAGTAATTTGGACTTGGCTAATAACTAAATCGTTATTAGTAATAGCTTTAGCGCACAAACCCCAGGTTAATAAATTTAAACCAGCAATAATAAATATCGCACGAAACATCCCTCCTCTATGTTTCATATTTTTATTTTAATAATAAAAACCCCGCTTGGGGCGGGGTAGGATAATTAAATTATGGTTATTTTGTAGCTAGCTGTTTTTTAAACCAGTCAACCCAGGGAATCTTCATTGGATCAACTTGATTTATGATAGATAAATAATAAGACAAAAAGCCACTAAATTGCAAGAGTTCAAGACCTTGTTCTAAAGTATTGGCACCATTGAGTTTATGGCTAATAACTAAAACTTTATTTTTCCTAAATACTTCTTTGGTTAGCTCTAATCGTTTGGTAATTTTTACATTGTCTAGCTTAGATTCAAAAAAGATAGCTACTAAACGTTTAGCATTATTTTTAGGATATTGTAGACCTTCTAAAGCAAAATGGTTCATGTCTGAAACAGCTAAGTAGCCAGCCATATTTTTAGCACTTTCACATAATTGATTACGTAAAGTTTTTAGATTACCGATAAATAATGGTCCGCTAACTAATAATATTTCATGGTTCTTAATTTTTTTAGCCATTAAACGCGCCGGACTCTTTAAATTATCGGCTAATTTTTTTCCACTGCTGTTTAGTTTTTTAGTACTTTGTAAAAGCTCTTTGGTAATACTTTTTTTTATGATTTCTAATTTATTTAAAACCATGATAAAAGCAGTTAAAGCAGCCCCTAGCCCAAGTCGTGGTTGGCCCGAAGGGTTAGCCGTAGTAGGAAATTGGAATAAAGGTGTTTCATGTTTTAAAGCTAATCGGACCATAGGATTATCACCCATCGCTGTCACGGCAATAACTAAAGCGCCGCGTTTTTTAGCTTTTAGATAAGCTACCAAAGGTTCTTCGGTGCTGCCAGAATAAGACATTACAATATAAACAGTTTCGCGGTTGATATAGCTGGCAATGTCATAGCCTGGATCAATAATGATTGGTAAATTTAATTCGTCTCTAAAAATTGAACGAGCAATTTCAGGTCCAAGATTTGATCCGCCCATCCCATTAATAACAATCTGTCTAACTGGACCGGTAATCTTATCAGCGTTTGTCCAAGTTCCATTTTTAATCGTATCAGTAATTTGTTTACTGAGTGACAAAAGAGAATCGCGATAAATATTTTTAGTATTTTTTGTTTTGAGAAATAGAAACATATTAATTTATTATATCATATTTTATTTAAGCTGTCGTTTGGCACCATTTGATCCGCCAAAAAATTCAACTCTGGCTTTTTTATAATCTGCTAACGGTTTGCCCTCGTAGTTTAATTTTAGGGTGTTATATTTTCTTCGCAATTCTAAATCATTAATTAGTCTATCTCTCCAGCTATGGAATTCATCGTCTGGAGAATCTATAACTGTTACCATAATACTTAGCTCAATTATCGGGTGATCTTTTTGGTGAAAGATGGCAAATTCATTGGTCCATAATTCAGGGTAATGAGGATGATAAAAATTATGGAAAAGTTTTATGATTTTATCAAATTCATTTTTTTCTGTACGAATTTGGATATCTAAATCACCAAGTGTTAATAAATCAGGGACAGAGCTTGCTCCTACGTGCTCAATAATAGCTGATGGGAAGATGTTTTTAATACGATTTTTTTCTATCTCAAAAATTTTAGTTGCGGTCGGGAAAACCTCTTCATGTTTTTTAAAATGGGCAAGCATAAAGGGTTAGGCTAGACTTTTATAGTAATTATTTATTTCTTTAAACTTTTCTGGTCCGCCGGCCCAAGTTTTCCTTTCTTTTTCCATGGAGCTGATAATTGTCTCAGGTTTTAGCCATTTAACTTCTACAACTTCATTATCATCGAAAGATAGATCCTCTATATTGCCATCAAATATATAAAAATAATTTTTAGCTATTTCATTATTATTCTTGCTATTGTAGCTTGAAATTTGACCCTCAATTAAATTATTAAATGAAATATCTAGCCTAAGCTCTTCTTTTAATTCTTTGATTACTGTTTTATTAAAATCGTCACCAGCAATTACATGGCCACCAAATCTAGTGTCCCAACAATTTGGGCTTAAATCCTTTAATGGTGATCTAAGATGAACCAAATAGTCTCCATTCTTGTTAATTATGTAAACATGAACAACTTTATGCCAGTCTCCGTCTTGGTGTACCGCGAGGCGAGGCTTCTTAACACCAAGAGGTTGACCAGTTTCATCATAGATATCTAATAGTTCATCTGCCATATGTTTTAGAATAAAGTTTTTTATTTATTTTTTATGCTATTTAGTTAGCGTCGGCATCATGATACTATCTAAAAATTCTTTTTTGCTCTCAGGATCTTCTTCTAAGGGTTTAGAAATATTCCAGAGAATTTCAAATTGTGTTTTTAAAAGCTGTCTTAATTCTTTACTTTCAACAATAAAGCCAAAATTTTCTTTTTTCGATGACATGAAAATAACTTTATTGCCATAAGCCCAATAACCCATAGAGAAGTCAATCCCTTCGGGGGCGATTCTAACTTCGCGTTTTACCTCTTTACCTGGAGCGAGGAATACATCCTTTTTAATATCACCAGTTTTATCCATTGGCCAAATAACTTTGATATGAATATTGTTACGGATTCTTTTTTTATTGAATTCAAATAAAAATTCTTCGCCAACAACTTTAATCATGTCTTTAACGGGCCAGCAGAGTTCTGTGTCTAGATCATCATATAGTAAGACATTTTTTAACATGCGTCGCATTTCTTCAGCTCCTTCAAAATAATTAAATTTAGGACTAATAAAGTCAGTTTTTTGTGATGACTTTAATTTTTCCAAAATTTTATCAAAATCAGTGCGAGTAGTTTCGAGCGAATTAATTTTATCGTTGATTAAATTCTTAATATTTTCAGGATCAACCGCCTGCCAAAGCTTAATATTATCTTTCTCGCTCTGTAAAATTAGTCCGCCTAAGGCCAAATCTTCCAATAAACCATATAAGGTGGTTCTTGGAATGTTTAATCTTTTGGCTAGATTCCCGGCTGACATAACCCCATTCTCGAGAAGAGAGAGGTAGACATCGGTGTGTTCTTTTTTAAAGCCTAGCTTTTCTAGTGTTTTTTCTAACATATATGACTAATTATAATCCATTTGTCGCAGTTCGTCGACAGTATTCACAATAACATACTTTCGTTGTATAGTAAAGCCATAAACAAAATAAGTTATTTTAAAACAAAATAGTGTCCTGAAATAAGGACATAAAAAGGAAAATTAAAAATGAAGAAAATATCAATAATTAGCGTAATTAATTCAATTAAAGAAGTTATTAGAGAAAAAATAAATGAAAATAATTCTGACGCTAAGGGTGGTCCAGGATTTTGGAAAGTCGAACTTGAAAAAGACCATATAACAGCAATTTTAAGTTTATATATTGATAAAAAGCTTGATTTTGAAAGATGTTCGGAAAACTGGTTTAGAAGATTCTGTTGTCGTTTGGCACATGGAGACAATTCTTGCGGATGCCAGGAATTTGTTAAAATAAAGAATTTCTATAAAGAAATTTACGGAAAGATTGGCTCCGTTCTAAAGGGACTTAATAGTTACGTGGACAAAAGTGTTTCTTGCGTTTACGTTCACGGAAATGATTTATTAATTAACCGAAATGAAGTTAATCTTAGGATTTCGACAGGATATTCTTTTCCTGTCTCCATCTTTTCAGAAGAATTTCAAAAAATTTATACCAAATATCAGAACGATGAAGTAGAGTATGAATACTTGGAGCCTTATTTACTTCAAGAAATGGACTACTGGGATGAATATAAAGGGCATCCAAGACCAGTAAGTAACAAAAATTAATTAAAATTAAAAATTTAGAGAAAAGGAAAAAATAAAAATGAAAGAATTAATAATTTGTTTAGTTGTTATGGTTATTGTAGTAAAAGTAATTTACTTAATAGTTATGAGGTTTCGTTATAAACCCGGCACAGGTATCATAATAACCTGTGAGACACGCGATTTTGGTTATATATTTTTTAAGAATCCTCGCTTACTCCTAAAGAATAAAGGTATTAATTTTTGCTATGCTCGTTTTATACGATTTTGTGGAGATGATGAATATAAATTTGGAGTTATGCTCGAATACTGGACGAAAAAATAGGTGCGGTTGTAATAAAAAAATAAATGGTTAAAATTTGGCTCAGATGATAAATTCGTCTGAGCCTTTTAATTTAGAATAAAGTTTTTTGTCGGTTCTTTTTCTCTTCAGGCGAAAAAATGTTAACGACGCCGTATTGGCCATCAAAACCTGGCACAACATATAATTCATTGGCGCGCATTCGTTTAATACCTTCTAATACTTCTTTTGGTGCTTTGCCAGACATTTGTTCCAGAGGAATGTCTAGTAAAATCTCCAATTCTGGACCAATTTTTTCTATCATCATTTTATGTGTAGCTTGTACCTCTTTTGATTGTCTTCCTTTTATACCAAAAGCTTCACAAATTATTTTATCTAATTCCACGGCTTGTTTATATGGTACAGCTTTGTTGGGTTTAAACCCCTCGGGTCGATCAGCCAATTCAGTCACCCGATTTAAAACTCCGATAACTAGTTCTTTTCCGCAAACTGGACAAATGTTTTTATGCTTAGCCGATTCTTCTGGCGTGAAACTAATACCGCAATCACGGTGACCATCAAAATGATACATGCCTTCTTCAGGCCAAAATTCAATCGTGTAAAGCATTTTTTCAGTATCGTGATTTTTTATAATGTTATAAATTTCGTCGTAACTTGGCTGAGCGCTTAAATCAAAAACATTAGCTTCGCGCGCTAGATTACCAAGTGAGTGAGCATCTGATGAAGAGAGTAGGGTTAAATTATCTAAAGCTGATAAGCGCCAGTTCATAGCCGGGTCACTTGATAAACCAGTTTCATAAGCATAAATATTTTCTGTTTGGTCATGGAAACATTCCTCAACCATATTAAAACCAGATTTGGAACCAAACATAGAAAACCACGGCGTCCAAATATGTGCGGGATAGATTAAAAATTTTGGATCAATTGCCAAACATAACTTAACTAAATCAGGGCAAGACATGCCAAGAATTGGTCGACCGTCAGAACGAATATTATATTTTTCATCTAACTGTTTATTTAATTCTCTAACCGCCTTAATGTTTGGAGCGGTAATCATAATATGAACCCGTCGCGCTTTACCGTTATCTTTATAAATTAAAGCTACTTCAGTTGATAAAATAAATTTTATTTTATCATTTGGCGCTGATTTTAATTTGTATAAACCACTCTGATTAATTTCTTCTAGTTCTTCTTCAATAGATTTAAACCAGGCTGGGTAAGTAAAATCACCGGTGGCCACAATACCAATACCTTTTTCCCGACAAGTTTTTTTAATATTGGGTAAGGTTAATTGCGGCGAGCAAGCTCGGGAATATTTAGAGTGAATATGGAGGTCTAGGACAGTTTTCATATAGCTTTAGTATATCAGTCAAGGCATTGAAAATCTACTCATAACAGGTTATACTGGTCTCGTTATGATTTTTTTCATTTAATTTTTCTATTATGAAATTTGCCATATTAACCGACATTCATTTAGGGCCAGAAGTGCACTATAAAGGTGTTCTCAGGAAGATAAATAAAGATGTAAAATTTTTCTTAGATGAATTTGTTGTAGAGATGAACAATAATATAGAACCTGAGTTTGTTGTTGTTCTAGGCGACCTAGTTGAAGACGATAATGAAATTAACGACAAGAACAATATTAGTTATATTGTAAAATTATTAACAAAGTTAAAATGCCCTGTTTATTATGTTGCGGGCAATCATGATCTAAAAAATATTTCTGAAGATGAATTGGCAAAATTGTTCAACCAAAAGAGTCTATACTATTCCTTTGATTTTAACAGCCTTCATTTTATCGTTTTGTTTTCGCGGGTATTAGGGGATAGAACTATCTGGATTCCGGATGAACAAAAAGAATGGCTCAAACAAGATTTAAACAAAACAGACAAGAAAACAGTTGTGTTTGTTCATCATGGATTAGCTAATCAGGATTTAACTGGTAATCCTTGGTTTGAGGGAAGACCTGAAAACTGCCTTATTGCTAATAGAGAAGAAATTAGAAAGATTTTTTCTAAATCTAATAAAGTTATTGCTTCTTTTAATAGTCATCTACATTGGGATAAAAAAGATATTCATGATGATATTCCATATTTTACAATACAATCCTTGACGGAAAACGAAGATGATAAAGGAGTTGCAAGTGAAGCACATGCTGTGGTCAATATTGAAGATGGCAAAGTTGGCGTGGAAGTTAAGGGAAATTATTTCAAAAAATTCTAACGCTAGTTTACTAATGTTCACATGCAATAATTATAAACTTGTAGTTATTAGTTTAAAAATTAGTATTGATCAATTAACTATATAGGACTATAATAGCGCTACTATGATTTTCTTTCTTTATGGCCCAGATAGCTTCAGGGCCAAGCAAAAAATTAAACAGTTAAAGGACAAGTTTATTGCCGAAGTGGACCCACAAGGCACTAGCCTCTTAGAGTTGGATGGTCCTAAATTAAAGTTAGAAACTTTATCTGATGCTTATCGTCCGCAGTCTCTTTTTTCTAAGCGACGTTTTATAATTGTTCAGGATATTTTTTCTTCACGTCGTAAAGAGTTAGTCGTTGAATTAAATGAATTTTTGGAAAAGGAAAAAGATAATGAAAATATTTTAGTGCTATATGAGCCGGCACTATCGGAAAAAGGGAAAGGAGAAAAGAAAAGCATCGGTCGTATTGGAGTTGATGGTAAAATAGGAGCAACTTTAAAAGACGAAAAGAAGTTACTAGATTTTTTATTTAAACATTCTCATGCTCAGTTTTTTGCTAGTCCAACACCAGCGCAAATTGTAAAATTATTATCTGATATTGCTAAAAAACGTGATGCCATTATTTCTCCAAAAACGATTCAGTTTTTAGTTTCTATTGCTGGAACGGATTTATGGAAACTATCTAATGAAGTAGAAAAATTAGCGAGTTTTAAAAAATCCTTTTCAACTGATGAAGAAGCTACTATTACAGAAGAAGATATTAAGCTATTAACTACTGATTCGGTCACGGAAACTATTTTTGCTTTAACTGATGCGCTGGCGGCTCGTCGACCAGATTTGGCTCTAGCTTTATTAGAGGAACAGTTTAGTAGTGGAGAAAATTCACAATATATTTTAACCATGCTTTTGTGGCAGTATAAAATTTTAGCCTCGGTGCGTCAGGCGCTTGATAGTGGGGCGACGCCGCATGAGCTAGCTGGATCAATTGGTCTACATCCTTATGTTCTAGAAAAAAATATTAATCAAGTCAGACGTTTTAGTTTTGATTATTTAAAAACGATTATAAATTGTTTAGTGGAAATTGATTATCGGCATAAAACTGGACGCGGAGAAATTGAAAAACTTTTGCCGGCGTTATTATCTAAAATTTAATTTATTTTTTTATTGTCTAACGCTGCCGCTAGGGCTTACTTTTATAACTAAAAGTAACAAAAGTTTTGGGGGCTTCAATTCGCTATCACATTGTTCACCTTATGTATCGCTAATCACGGCGCTCAATTCAGCCCCCAAACCCCTTGACTGTTTTAACACCATAATAGTTCTTAGTTTATGCAACTTATCCATCTCGGTGTTTATATGAATACAAGCCATCCCTCTGCGCTATGCCCTAGCGGCAGAGTAGAAATTTAATAAACAAAAACGTCCAGTCAAGTGACCGGACGTTTTTTGAAATATATTATTTCTTAATCTTATTTACAGCCTTAGCTAAGCGTGACTTCTTTCTATCGCGGGTATTGTTCTTAAGTATACCTTTGCGTGTCGCTTTATCTAATTCTTTTAAAGCAATTTTTAAAGCTTCTCTAGCTGTTGTTTCATTGCCCTCGGCAATGGCTTTACGAACCTTCTTTAGAGTCAAAGCCAAGTGATCTTTAGCGTCCTCATTACGAGTATTGCGACGATCAGCTTTACGGAGCTCTTTTTTAGCAGATGTTGAATTTGGCATAGTTATTAATAATGAAAAAATATGTGCCAGTATTCTATCATTCTTTTATTGATTTGTAAAGATTGACAGTCCTGGCCCATGATATAAGATATAGGTATATATAAAGACTATATGGAGCCAATTGCCCAAGAGATTTTTGATCTAGTAAAAGTAAAGCTTCGTGAACAAGGAGCTTATGATTATGATTCTTATAAACAAGTTGTTACTGAAACAATTGATTATTTTCATGAACGCGGCTATCTAACCGATGATGATAATGACCAGTTTATTGAGGACCAACTCCTTGGTATGTGGGAATGGTTACAAGAGCACATTGAAGAAGAATAAAAAAAGTAGAGACAGGTTTCAAACCTGTCTCTACTTTTTTTATTTAATGCCCAATTCTTTTCTCCTCTGATCTATCTTGTTGAGCACGACTTTTCTTAAACGAATATTTAACGGTGTTACTTCAACTAATTCATCATCACCAATATATTCTAGACTTTCCTCTAAGTCCATGGTTTTAGGTGCTTTGAAATGCTCGCTCACACCATCACCCTTAGAACGCATGTTAGATAATTGTTTAGCTTTACAAATGTTAACTTCAATATCTTCGCCTCTAGAGTTTTGACCAACAATTTGTCCTTTGTAAACTGGAATGCCAGGACCAAAGAAAAGATTACCGCGATCTTGAACGTTTAACAAACCATATAAATTGGTTGTGCCGGCTTCATAAGCAATTAATGAACCGCGATCTCTTTCTGGCCAAGGTGCATCGTCGCGACGATATTCAAAGAAGCTAGCATTAATAAGACCTAGCCCGCGAGTGTCAGTTAAAAATTCTGTGCGATAACCAAACAAGCCTCGAGTTGGCATAATAAATTCTAAGAAGACGACATTATTTTCATCTTTGCGCATATCTTTCATCTCACCATGTCGGCTACCTAATTTTTGAATAACACTACCAGAATAAACTTCTGGTACTTCAATTAAAACTTGTTCAAATGGCACAACAGTTTTGCCATTAACTTCTTTAGTAATAACTTGTGGTCTGGAAACTTGGAATTCATAACCTTCGCGTCTTAATCTTTCAATTAAAATAGCTAAGTGTAATTCGCCGCGACCTGATACAATCCAGCCAGCGCTTTGATCGTCATCAATGACTTTTAAAGCCATATCATTTTCTAACTCTTTCATTAAGCGTTCTCTGATTTGGCGTGAAGTTGTAAATTTACCTTCTTTGCCTGCAAAAGGAGAATCATTAACTGTGAAAACCATTTTAACGGTTGGTTCTTCAATATAAAGGATTGGTAAAGCTTCTGGGCTAGTAGGGTCAGCAATTGTTTCACCAATGTTTATGTCATCAATTCCAGAAATAGCAATAATATCACCGGCCTTAGCGCTACTGGTTTCAATTCTTTCTAAACCTTCGTAAGTCATTAGAGAAGTTAAACGATGATTGGTAATTTTACCATCATGATTAATACGAGCAATTTGTTGTCCGGCTTTAACGGTTCCGTTGTAAACGCGGCCAGTTGCGATTCTACCCTTAAAAGCATCACCAGTTATGGTCATGATTAAAATTTGTAATGGTTTATGAATATCACCTGTTGGCGCAGGAACATATTTAATAATTTTTTCAAAGACTGGCGTGATATCTTTCATTTCAGCCAGGTTATCAGTTTTCCCAGCTAAACCTTTTTTAGCCGCAGCGTAAATAATTGGGAAATCAATTATTTCATCACTAGCGCCGAGCTCAACAAATAAATCAAAAGTTTTATTTAACGCATAATCAACACGAGCGCCGGGCTTATCAATTTTATTAACTACGACAATAATTCGTAGACCTAAGGCCAAAGCTTTTTTTAAAACAAAACGTGTTTGCGGCATCGGTCCTTCTTTAGCGTCAATTAAAAGTAAACAACCGTCGGCCATCTTTAAGACACGTTCAACTTCACCGCCAAAGTCAGCGTGACCTGGAGTGTCAATAATATTGATTTTTGTGCCCTTCCAAACTACTGAAGCGTTTTTGGAAAAAATAGTAATACCACGTTCGCGTTCTAATTCATTAGAATCCATGATTAAGTCAGTACCGGTTTGTTCTTTATTAAGGTGAGTATTGGATTGCTTAAGCAAAGCATCCACCAGCGTAGTTTTGCCGTGGTCGACGTGAGCAATAATTGCGATGTTGCGGATTGTTGTTTCCATATAAAAAACCGTCTGTTAATACGGTTGTAATAGCTTTATATAACCATACTTTTAGGATTTAGTCTAGTATAAGCTGATTTTAAGCCATTTTTTAAGTTACTAAAATAAAAAATATCTGCTTTTAGACAAGCTAAAAGCAGATATATTGGGGTAAAAACCGGTAGATTTAAAGCCTGAGAGTTATTGGTAAACCTTTAATATTAGGAACATACTCTTCCTTCATAAAGTTTTCTCTCTTTATTTCTTCCTTTTTGGAATTCTTTTTTGACTCTTTGTTTTTCTGCAAATTCATGGCTGGCTCGGCTTCGGCACGTCTGAATTTACTGTTGTTATCTTTTATTATTGCAACCGGCGGACTATTATCACCTTTTAATGTTAAAAGTGTAATATCTGTTTGGTAGTTAGTTGTTGTTAATGCTTTAACATAACATACAGGTCTCGGACTGTTAGTTATTTTTTCAATCTCAGAAGCATTAGCAAGAACCGCGCTAATAGATAACAACAAAGAGAAGATGACCAATAAAGATAATAATCTTTTCATCAATACCTCCTTGAAGTTTTTGGTTTATAAAAGAGCTATAAAATATAGCTATGAAGCTAGTATATAAAAAGCTAAAAAAAATTGCAAGCTAGACTAGCCTTGACGATTATGTGAGTTATGTTAAGCTTTTAAGGAAGTTGTACTTTTAAGTAGTTTTTTATTAATTTAATGGAGGTTAATGCCATGAAATTTCATAAATTGCTATAATCCTAACTCCTGGTGCCCGTAAAACGGCAGAAGTTACTGTTCCAAGGCAGTAACTTTTTTTATTGACTATTGTTTATTTTAGAAAAAATAATAAAATTATTACTCCAACAATAATTCTATAAACTCCAAAAGCCGTGAAAGTATGTTTTTGAATATAAGAAATAAACCATTTAACAGCGAGCAGGGCGGTAATAAAAGCGACAATAAAGCCAATGCCTAAAGCTTGCCATTCTGAACCTGAAAACTGCCAACCATTTTTTAAAATATCTAAACCACTAGCGGCGGCCATGGTTGGGATGGCTAGGAAAAAAGAAAATTCAACTATTTTTTCTCGAGAAATTCCCATTAACATTCCGCCGATGATCGTCGCCGCAGAGCGTGAGACGCCAGGAATAACTGCGAGCATCTGACAAACACCAACCCAAAAAGAATTTTTAATAGTCATGTTTTTGTTATCCTTTTTGGTCTTATAAAATTGTTCAAAAATAATTAAACCAATTCCACCGATAATTAAAGCTAGAGCTACAACCATTAAATTAGTTAACAAAACTTTTTTAACAAACGGATAAACTAACAAACCAATAATTATAGTTGGCACAAAAGCTGAAGCAACAAATAAAACATTATTCCACTTAGTTAAAAGTTTTTTAATATATAATACAACTATAGCTAAAATAGCACCTAGCTGAATATAAATATTAAAACTAGTGACAAAAGGTGTCAGCGGGGTGTTTAAAATTTTACTAGTGAGCATTAAATGGCCAGTTGAAGAAATTGGCAAAAATTCAGTAATTCCTTCGACGATGCCTAAAATAATGGCGTGAATAAGTGACATAAAATTTAAGTTAAATATGTTATACTCAAAGTATATCATTATTAGCTTAATATTATGAACGAAGCATCTAAAAAAGAGTTCCCTCGACCACTGTCTTTAAAGAAGATTATTGGTCCAAGTTTTATTATGTTGGCCTTTGGCCTTGGTTCTGGTGAATTGATTTTATGGCCTTATTTAACTGCTAATTATGGTCTGGGTTTAGTTTGGGGAGCTTTGATTGGTATAACTTTTCAATATTTTATTGATATGGAAATAGAACGCTATGCTTTGGTTAAGGGCGAAAGCGTTTTTGTTGGTTTAGCGGGTTTATTTAAAAAAGCTCCGTACTGGTTTATTCTTTCAACTTTTTTAGGCTGGGCATTGCCGGGTATTATTGCTGCTGGCAGTAAAGCTTTAGCCGCGGTTTTTGGTTTCAGTAATTTTAAATGGTTAGCGATTTGTTTACTGTTAGTCATTGGTTTAATTCTTAGCCTTAACCGAACGGTTTATTCTTTGATGGAAAAAATTACTAAGTGGGTAATTTTAATTGGCGTGGCTTTTATTTTAGTCATGGCGATTTTATCTTTAAATTTTGAAGCAGTTAAAGCCTTAGGACAAGGTTTAGTCGGAATCGGTGCTGGTTTTAATTTTATTCCCTCGGGAATTAGTTTAGCAGTTTTGCTTGGTGCTTTTGCTTATGCTGGCGCGGGTGGCAATTTAAATTTAGCACAATCAATTTATATTAAAGAGAAGGGTTTTGGTATGGGTGCTTATGCTCATAAAATGAGTGGTTTATTTAAAAATGGAAAAATTGATGAATCATTTAAATTAACTGGCGAAGATTTTGAATTGAATGCCGCTAATATAAAAAACTTTAATGGTTGGTGGCGTAGAATAAACACTGAACATGCGCTTGTGTTTTGGCTTTTAGGGTTTACAGCCATGGCTTTGTTAATGCTTTTGTCTTATAGCACAACTTTTGGTAAAGCTGACAATTCTTCTGGTGTTAATTTCTTGCTTTATCAAGCAAAAAATCTTAGTACTATGCTTGGTGTTTGGGCTGGGCCAGCTTTATTGTTTGTGGTTGGTATTTTATTAACGCAAACGCAGTTGGGCGTAATTGATTCCACCTCTCGCATTATGGCCGAGAACGCTGCTTTGAAAAAAATTCAGTTATCAGGTAAAAAGGATGTTAATCTAAGTAAAATTTATTATTTCTTTGTTTGGGCACAAATTCTTTTTGGTGTATTAATGTTCTTGTTTAATTTTTATGAACCAGTTACTTTGATTGTTATTGGAGCGGTGATCAACGCCGTGGCTATGATCGTCCATATTGCTTTAGTGTCTTACCTTAATCATCGTGCTTTGCCAAAAATATTCCGTCCCGTACTATGGCGTAAAATAGTTATGGCTATAATTTTTATACTATTTCTTGGTTTCGGCGTAGTTACTTTGTGGGCGAACTTCAACACTTTATGGACAAACCTCATAGCAAAAATTTAAATATTATTCTAAGTGTTACGGTTTTTGTATGCGGCGCCGCCGTCATGATGGTGGAGCTAATTGGTTCGCGCCTTTTAGCGCCTTATGTCGGAACTTCTTTAATTCCTTGGACAACCTTAATTGGTGTTATTTTAGCTTCATTATCAGTTGGTTATTGGTTTGGTGGTCGAATAGCTGATATTAGACCGAGTTATATTAAATTAGGTTTTATAATTTTATTAGCTGGTATATCAGTCGCTATTTTATTATGGTTATACTTGTTTTTAAAAGACATGGCGCCGTTATTAGCTAGTTTTAACTTAGGTTTAGCAGCTTTATTTTGTTCAGTTTTTCTTTTTTTTATACCTAGTTTTTTATTAGGTATGATAACGCCTTATGCGCTGAGACTGGCCTTAACTGACTTGGCGCTAGCTGGCAAAACCGCTGGCTCACTTTATGCTTATTCTACTGTCGGTAGTATTGTTGGTACTTTTGCAGCTGGTTTTATATTTATTCCTTTATGGGGCAGTGTTAGAACTTTATCAACTATCGCTATCTTGTTAGTTGTTTTGAGTTTATTTTTTTTCAAAACTTGGTTATCAAAATTACTAGCTTTAGTTGTAGTTTTAAACGCTGTTTTTATTTGGTCTCATCTAGCTATTTTTTATTCCTCGTCCAAGGTGATGAGTGATCAAGAAAGTTTTTATAATCGTTTGTTTGTAGTTAAAGATATTGAAGCTAAAACTAATCGTCCGATTATTAGTGTCATGTCCGGAACGCATCTTAGTCAGTCAGCTCGCTTTGCTGATGGTAGCGATGATCTAGTTTTTCCTTATACCAAATTTTTTCGTTTAGTTGATTATTGGCTGCCGACTAATCAAAAAGTTTTAATGATTGGTGGCGGGGCTTATTCTGTGCCACGTGATTATTTACAGCGTAATACTAAAGCAACTATTGATGTGGCAGAAATTGATCCGCTGTACACTTCAATTGCTCAGCAATATTTTTCTTTACAACCTGATCAACGGCTTAAAATTTATCATCAAGACGCTCGAATTTTTTTAGATAAAAAAACAAATAGCTACGATGCTATTTTTGTTGATGCCTTTAATGGCTCGGGGAGTGTGCCATTTCATCTCGCCACAACCGAAGCCGTTAAAAAAATGAAAGCCAGTTTAAATAATCAAGGCTTGGTAATTGTTAATTTAATTGGTTCTTTGGACGGCGTCGGTTCTAATTTTATTAATTCAGAATACGCGACCTACGCCGCGGTATTTGATCAGGTAAAGATTTTTCCTTTAGGCAATAAGTCGAGTGATTTACAAAATGTTATGTTGGTGGCTTTTAAAAATATTCAGTGGCCAAATAATTTACCTAATGATAGCGAGCTAGCTGGTTTTTTAACGCGTGAAGATAAACAAATTAAAATTAATAGTCGTATTTTAACTGATGATTGGGCACCGGTTGATTATTTTTTAGCTAGTATTTTTTAGGTTTGACTAAGACGAAGGCAATTATGAATTACTACCGCTGATCTTTGTGGTAATTTCTAGGAGTACTATGCATTCCCGGGTTTTTTATTATATTTGATTTTTCTATTATCAAGTGGCATACTGGCTTTGAAGACTATTATTATATTTTTATATGTCAGGACACTCTAAATGGGCGACAACTAAGCGCGCCAAAGCCGTAGTAGACGCTAAACGCGGCACTGTTTTTACTAAGCTAAGTAATGTTATTACTATCGCTGCCCGCAAAGGCGGTGATCCGACAATGAATTTTGCCTTAGCTCAAGCTATTGACCAAGCGCGGGCGGTTAATATGCCTAAGGATAATATAGAAAGAGCTATTAAACGCGGCACTGGCGAAGGTGCTGGGCAACAAATTGAAGAGTTGGTTTATGAAGGTCATGGACCAGTGCAAAGTCAGTTTATTGTTAGGGTTTTAACTGATAGCCGTAATCGCGCCGCTTCCAATATTCGTCATCTATTTACTAAAAGTGGTGGATCCTTGGGTGCCGTTCTATGGAACTTTGATCATAAGGGTGTTATTTTAATTAGTGAGGAGAATTGGGAAGCTAGCAAAAATTCTTGGGATGATTTTGTTTTAGAATCAATTGATAATGGTGCTGATGATATTATTCATGAAAAAAACGGCGTAATTATTTATACCAAGCCAGAAGATTTGATGAAAGCTAAGCATTGGTTGGAATCTAAAAAAATTAATACCGAATCAGCTGCTATGGAATATGTGGCTAAAGAAAAATTAGTTTTAAATGATAATGATAAGGCTAAAATAGAAGCTTTTATCGAAGCTTTAGATGACGATGAGGACGTGAGTGATTATTTCACTAACGTAGAAATGTAAATTATGATAAAAAAAATTATTATTGGTTTTGATCCAGGCATTGCTGATACAGGTTATGGTGTAATTGAAGATCAAGGCAACAAAATGATTTGTCTAGAATATGGTTCAATCAAGACTCCGTCCAAACAAGCCTTGTCTGAGCGTTTAGTTTTTATTTATAAAGAAGTTACTGCGCTTTTAAAAAAACATAAACCAGACTTAGTTTCAATTGAACATTTATTTTTTTGTCGTAATGTTACATCGGCCATGGCGGTTGGTGCAGCACGAGGAATTTTATTATTAGCGGTTGAGCAAGCTGGTATAGAATTAATTGAATATACACCGAACCAAGTTAAGCAAGCAATTTCATCTTATGGTGCTGCTAGTAAACAGCAAGTGCAGAAAATGGTAAAACTATTTTTAAACTTAAAAGAAATTCCTAAGCCAGACGATGCGGCTGATGCACTCGCCATGGCAATTTGTGCGAGCGGAAAGAAATAAGATTAAAGAATAAAAAACAAAGAACAAAATATTTTTGGTCTTTGTTTTTTTAATTTTTAATTTTTAATCTGTACACAAATAGTGTACGAAACCATTGACTTTTGGCCTTTTTCGTGATATACTTTAAATATAAAACAAAAAGAAACTTGTTAAAATATAAAATTTTATCAAGTAAGTCAAAAACAAAAATAGTTATGATTAATAATAAGAGTAAGCTCGAGGCGATCGGTTGGCGATCATATCGGCTTATTAAAAAGAAAGCAATGGAGCAGGAGCTCAGCTGGTCTGGGCTCATTATTAGCTTGTCCATTGCTTTTTTTATTACCGTGACTTGTGCTTGTTTTTTAAGATTAGCTTATAACTCAATTGAGAATAATGCTAATGCAGCTAGACAGTATAATGGAGAAAGGTTGATCCAGTCTGGAGCTTTGGTTAAACTTTTTATAAATAGCGCTTCAGCGGCTACTTTAGATTTGAAAGCAGCACCAATTAAAGATACTAATCACGTCACGGTTGAATCAGGACAAAGCAGCACGCAAATAATAAAATTAAAAAATATTGGTAAGGATTCATGGAAACCGGCTGAAGTTAATTTAGAAACTGGGCCTTATTTAAAAACTTCTTCAAAATTTGAAACTACAACTTGGTTAAAATTTTATCGATTAGTTAAATTACCTAAAGAGGTAAAGCCTGGTCAAACCATTGAAATCTCTTTTCCTATTAAAGCCCCAGTCAATGTTGAGGCGACTATTCAAGAAAATTTTCAGTTAGTAAGAGATGAGCGACCAATACCTGGTTCACTGGTCCGTTTTTTTATAACTATTTCTAAACCAATTGTTAAAGCTAACCCCGCTCCAATTATTAGTCAGAGCCAGGTTAAGGCTAATACTATAGCCGCTGCACCATTAGTCCCAGTGGTAGCGCCTAAACCAGATTTTTGTATTTCATTTATTAATGACGCGGCTTCTTATCAAAACTGTAACACAGCAGCGCAAGAAAACAGAGCCGAAGATGGTATTGTTTTTAGCCCTTTATTGAATAGTGAGCCAAAAATTAGAGTTGGTTTATTTAGTTCTAGTGCTACCAACCGTTTAAGTTTTAATACTTTGTTTGATATTTATGGTGGCACAGAAATTTTATTTTCGGCCGTACCAGCCAATACAGTAGTATCAGCTAATTTTGATCTCGCTTCCCGCCGTTATGCCGTCAATATGGCTAATATGGCTAAAACTACAACGTCGCCGCTACGTTTTGTACCTCGTGATATTAATGGTGTGGCGACGTTATTTGATTATAATAATAAAGATAATCGTTTTCGCGGTGTAATTGAAACACGTTACACCGAGCCAGCTAAAAAAGTTTGGTTTATTAATGAACTGCCTATAGAAAGCTATTTAAAGGGTTTAGCTGAGACTACTAATGCTTCACCGATAGAATTTCAAAAAGTCATGGCGACCGCGGCTCGTTCTTATGCGCTATATCATTATTTGCGCGGCGTCGAATACGGTTTGATTGATGCTTCAACTAAGCACGCTGATGATCATTTCCATGTTGATGCTTACTATGATCAGGTTTATCGTGGTTATAATTCTGAATTACGTATGAGCGGCTTGAGCGCCGCCATTGATTCTACTCGTGGTATTACGGTGGCTTATGCTGGCAAGCCAGTTGTCACTCCATATTTTTCTAATTCTGATGGACGAACTCGTGATTGGACTGAAGTTTGGGGCGGCACTGTTAAGCCTTGGCTAAAAAGTGTTTTAGTTCCACTTGATAATGGTAAAAACTTATTTGGTCATGGGGTTGGTCTATCTGCTCGTGGCGCTTTATTAATGGTTAGCTCAGGAACTAGTTGGCAGAGTGCTTTGAGATATTTTTATACTGGGATTGATTTACTTAAAATTTATTAATTTAAAAATTTATATGATGGGCATAAAAGGAATCAATGAGGCGCCGCTTGAGTCGCCATTTGCAAATGTTAAAAAGGAAGGTGAAGATAATGTTGTTGAGAATGGTGAATTGCCAGAAGTGTTAGTGCTAGAAAAATTAAAAAATACCTTTGGAGATTTGATGCGACAACAAGCAAGTATTACTAATAAGTTTAATTTAACTAGTGTTGATTTAACCTCCGAAGAAGCTCGGGAAGTGTTAGATCCTATCTCGGAACAGATTACTGAAGTTGATAGACAAATAAATGAAGTAATTAATAGTATGAAAGAGAGGAGAGAAGCGGCTTAAAAATAGTTTTTATAAAAATATGAGCTTTAAAGAAATTAAAAGTTTAGAAGAAATCGTGCCTCATGAAGGTGGGAAAATTAACTCGATTTCTGTTAGTAAAACTGGTGAGTTGCGCGGCATAGATATTGAGCCAGTGCCAGAGGTTGATGTAAAAAAAGAGCAGCTTGATGAAGTTGGCCAAGGGATTGCTGAAGATTTTGAAAAGGCTGAATATGGTATTGCTAAAGCTAAGTCAGTTAGTAATATTAGTTGGAATAAATATGAAAGAAGGTTGGATAGGATAGGAGAAAGAAATGATGATAAAACTAAAAAACCACAAAGACAGGCTATTTAAAAAATTAATAGTTTAATAAAGACTAAACAAAGCCCGGCGCTTTGTTTTTTTATTGACGATTATTTAACTTTGTGATAATTTGTCTATTAAGTAATATTCATTGATATTACTTGAATGTACCTAAAGTACCTTAAATAGTGTAGCTATGATTAATATGCGTTATTAAATAAACCAATTAATAACCATGTTAATTAGTAATTGGCTATACACCGTTTCGATAAATTCTAATAATATTTAGTCAAAGACTGAAAAGACTGAGTTTAAAATCCGAGGCAAAAATTGCCAAACTAAAGGCTGATTCAAAGGCGACAAGTAAGATCAATCACAATGATGAAAGCTTCTAGCCAATGTGGACAGTAAAAAATTATTATCAGTTTTATCAAAACATCCACCTTTCGTAAGTACTTTACCTTGTTACCTGGCAAGGCTAAGCATTTATCGAAAGGTGTTTTTTTTATTTAAAAATTAAGCTATAATCTAGATAGCACAGATAGTGTTTCTTTTTTATGTAAAAAGCTTAAACATGTATTTAGAAAAATTAGAAATTCAGGGTTTTAAATCATTTGCCAATAAAAATGGCTTAGTTTTCCCAGGCTTAATTGAAGGCGATCGACGAGGTTTAACGGCCGTGGTTGGGCCTAATGGCTCTGGTAAATCAAATATTGCTGATTCAGTGCGTTGGGCATTGGGTGAACAAAGCATGAAAACACTTCGTGGTAAAAAATCCGAAGATGTTATTTTTTCTGGTTCTGATAAAAAAGGCAAGCTCGGCATGGCTGAGGTGTCTTTATTTTTTAATAATGACGATCGTCAGGCACCACTAGATTTTTCACATTTTGTTTTAACACGACGTCTTTATCGTGACGGTGAAAGTGAGTATTTAATTAATAATGCCAAGGTTCGTTTGTTGGATGTACAAATGTTATTAGCTAAAGCTAATGTTGGCCAAAAGACTTATAGCGTTATTGGTCAAGGTACGGTAGAAGGCTTTCTAAATACATCTTTATCTGAACGTAAGGAATTTTTTGATGAAGCAACTGGTGTTAAACAATTTCAAATTAAGCGCGACGACTCATTGAATAAATTACGTTCTAGTTTAGAGCATTTAGGGCAAGCCGAGATGTTACTTAGTGAGATCGAACCACGTTTGGGTCATTTAACTAGACAAGTTAATCGCTTAAAAAAGCGTGGCGAAATTGAAGTTGAATTAAGACAGTTTCAGTTGGCTTATTATCGTACAATCTGGCACGAATTGAATGATAGATTTAAAGCAGCCAATGATCAATTGTTAGAAGCTGAAAAAGATAAACAACTTAAGGATAAAAAGTTATTAGCTTTAAATAGTGAATTAAGTGCCTTGCAAAAACAAGCCGGAGTTCACGAAGAGTTTGATCGCCTGCAGCATGAATTAGCTGAGCTACAGACTAAGAAAGAAAATTTACGTACTGAATTAATTAAAATCGAAGCTAGAGCAGAATTAAAGTTAGAGACCGGAGAAACGCATATTAGTAAAGAAGTAGTAGTAGAATTACAAAAAAGATTAAAAAAATCTTTAGAGTTGTTAGAGGCGGCTGAAAAGATGAACGATCTCGCTGGTATTAAAAAATCTTTAGGGCAAATTATAAAAGAGCTATCAGAATTACATGTTTTGACTCAGCCTCATGCTAATAATAAGAATGATGATGTTAAAAAAGTTCCGCTAAACCTAGAAGCTAGTGAAAAATTTAGTAAAGAGATTACTCAAATTGATGAAAAGATTGTTGCCATTAAAGCTAAGTTAACTAGCTTTACTAGCGAACAAGAGGCTGAACGTCAACGTTTGTTTGCTTTACAAAATGGCTTACAAAATTTACAGCATGAAATTAATGAATTAAATAATATTCTTAATCAAGTTAGGGTTGAATCGGCTCGCCAAGAAACTAAATTAGAAGATTTAGAAACCTCTATTAGGCAAGATTTAGGTGGCTTAAAAGAAGTGCGTGATGAACGTGCCAAAGAAAGTATTGATCGTGTCCTAGTTCAAGATAAAATTTTCCAATTAAAGCGTCAGATGGAATTAATTGGCGGCATTGACCCAGAAATTGAAAGTGAATATGTTTCTACTAAAGAGCGCCATGATTTTCTTATGAACCAGGTTAATGATTTATTAGAGACTGGTCAGTCATTGGAACAAGTCATTGAAGAATTGGATGCTAAAATTAAAGAACGTTTTGATAAAGAATTTAAAATCATTTCTCAGAAATTTGAAGAGTACTTTAAGATTTTATTTAATGGTGGTGTGGCTAAAATTATTAAGGTCATGGCGGATGATGAAAATGACGAGAAAGAAGAAACCAAGGAAGAGACGCCTGAGCCAGTTATTATGTCAGCTTCAGCCACAAAACTAAAACGTATTAAATATTTACAAAAATATAATGCTACAGGTCTGGCTGGTATTGAAATTCAGGCCACTCCGCCAGGTAAAAAAATAAAATCTATTACTATGCTATCGGGTGGTGAAAGAGCCTTAACTGCTATTGCTTTAATTTGTGCCATCATCAGTGCCAACCCATCACCATTTGTAGTTTTAGATGAAGTTGACGCGGCCTTAGATGAAGCGAATTCTGAGCGTTTGGCTAAGATTCTTGATGACCTGTCTCATAAAACTCAATTTATTGTTATTACCCACAATCGGGCTTCTATGACTCGTGCGACGGTGCTTTATGGCGTTACTATGCAAGAAGATGGTGTTTCAAAATTATTGAGTGTTAAATTAGACGAAGCAAAATTTAATCGTTAAATATGAAAAAATCAGAAATTAGGAAAGACTATTTATCTAATCGTTATGTTATTATTGCTCCAGGCCGTAACAAAAGACCACATCAGTTTAGTCAGCAGGTTTTTGAAACACACACAGACAGCCCCTTTACTTCTGATAAGATAAAAAAAGAAATTATTCTTGATTCAATTGGTAAAGCAGCCAATAAAGTTATTGCTATTCCAAATAGATTTCCGGCTATTACACCAAATAACCCTAAGGCTTATGGTTTTCAAGAAGTTATTGTTGAGACACCTAATCCAAATATTCGTTTGGCTGATTTAGGTGTCGCACAGATAAAAGATCTATTTAGAATGTATCAAAGACGGACCAAATTTTTATTAAAAAAACCAAAACTTAATTATCTTATCTGTTTTAAGAATGAAGGGCTTGATGCTGGTGCTTCAATTTCACACGCCCATTCACAAATATTTGCTACCGAAATTGTTCCATTAAGAATTGTTGAAACTAAGGATCGCTTGAGTGAATATAAAATTGAGCATGGTCACTCATTTTATAAGGACATCATTAAAAAAGAAATGAAGTCTCCGCGTCGAGTTTTTGAAAATAAGTATTTAGCAGCTTTTTGTCCTTACGCCAGTGCTTATGAAAATGAGGTTTGGATTGTCACTAAGCGTGAGTTGCCTGATATTACTAAGTTGACCGACGCCGAATTAAACTCTATGGCTAAGTTTTTATCAAAGCTGCTTCAGCCATTAAGGAAAATGAACGCACCTTATAATTATTTTTTTCATGCGGTAAAAGGCTCTGCCCCAGAGCATATTTGTTTGCGTATCCAACCGCGAGCTCACATCTGGTCTGGAGTTGAGCTTGATTCTAGTATGACAGTTAACTGGGTCGTGCCTGAGGACGCAGCTAAAATGTACAGAAAAGCCTTTAAAAATAGTTAATTTTTGCAATTTTAGACTTATTGATATGTAAATACAGTCTACTCTTGACACTTTTTTCTATATACCTTACAATTATCTTACTAATTCGCTTAGTTATTTGCTTATCGGCTATACATAATTTGAGCGACAATTTGAAAACACGTAAAAGAAAAAACAGTGATATAAACATATTCGTTTGTGTCTCTGTTTTTTCTTTCGCGTTTGAAAGAAAAAGGACCTTGATAATAGAATATGACAATCAATCAAGAATAAATCAAGATAATTTTTTGTGCTAATAGGCGTCAATTCAGGAAAACTCTGGTTTACCTCCCCGGTAAACCGTTCCGAATTTAATTCGGACAAAATAAAGTGTTTTACGCTTTCGAGCTAACTCATTTTCTAGAAACAAACTAGTAAAAATATATTTGAGAGTTTGATCCTGGCTCAGGATGAACGCTGGCGATGTGTCTAAGGCATGCAAGTCGAAAGCTAGTAGCAATACTGGCTTGGCAAACGGGAGAGTAACGCATTGGTAACTTACCTCGAAGACGGGAATAACCCACCGAAAGGTGGAATAATACCCGATAGTAGTGGGGGGACAAAAGTCATTCCCACTTAAAGGCTCCGACGCTTCGAGAGAGACCTATGTTCTATCAGCTTGTTGGTGAGGTAATGGCTCACCAAGGCGACGACGGATAGCGGGTGTGAGAGCATGACCCGTCTCACTGGGACTGAGATACTGCCCAGACTCCTACGGGAGGCTGCAGTCAAGAATATTCCTCAATGGCCGAAAGGCTGAAGGAGCGACATCGCGTGCAGGAAGAAGCCCCTCGGGGTGTAAACTGCTTTTATTTGGGAAGAACTATGACGGTACCAAATGAATAAGGGGTTGCTAAACTCGTGCCAGCAGCAGCGGTAATACGAGTACCCCAAGCGTTATCCGGATTTATTGGGCGTAAAGCGTACGTAGGCGGCTTGTAACATCTCTTGTTAAATCCCAAGGCTCAACCTTGGGGCTGCAGGAGATATGGATAAGCTAGAGACTGGAAGAGGCAAGCGGAATTGCTGGTGTAGGGGTTAAATCCGTTAATATCAGCAGGAACACCAAAAGCGAAAGCAGCTTGCTAGGACAGTTCTGACGCTCAGGTACGAAAGCGTGGGGAGCGAATGGGATTAGATACCCCAGTAGTCCACGCCGTAAACGATGAATGCTGAGCATCGGGAGTTTCGACCCTCTCGGTGCTGTCTACCTAAGTTAACACCTTAAGCATTCCGCCTGGGGAGTACGGCCGCAAGGCTAAAACTCAAAGGAATAGACGGGGACCCGCACAAGCGGTGGAGCATGTGGTTTAATTCGACGATAAGCGAAGAACCTCACCAAGGTTTGACATCTAGCTGCAGACCCCTGGAAACAGGGGAGCCTTCGAGGGTGCTAGACAGATGCTGCATGGTTGTCGTCAGCTCGTGTCGTGAGATGTACCGTTAAGTCGGGTAACGAGCGCAACCCCTACCCTATGTTTTACGTGTCATAGGGAACTGTCTGCTTTAAGCAGGAGGAAGGTGGGGATGACGTCAAATCAGCATGGTTCTTACACCTTGGGCGACACACGTGCTACAATGGGGATTACAAAGGGACGCCAAATCGTAAGATGGAGCAAATCCCGGAAAAATCCTCTCAGTTCGGATTGAGGGCTGCAACTCGCCCTCATGAAGCTGGAATCGCTAGTAAACGTGGATCAGCCACGCCACGTTGAATACGTTCTCGGGTCTTGTACTCACCGCCCGTCACACCAAGAGAGTCGGAGGCACCCGAACCTGCCAGTGCGGCAGGGAAGGTGAAGCCGATGATAAGGGTGAAGTCGTAACAAGGCATCCGTAGCGGAAGCTGTGGATGGATCACCTCCTTTCTAGGGAGAAAACTGTTCAGTCACTTTCGAGTGACAGAACAAGTCGACAATTTATCAATTTGGTAAATTGACTGGTCACTTTATTTACTTCGGTAAATAATTTGAACCTCTGAAGTGGCGCCTATTAGCGTTGAAAATTGAAAAATTTTTGATTGATTGAAAAAATAGTATTATGGGCTATTTATATAACTAACTAGCCCTGGAGCTAGTTTTTTAATTTCATCGCGGGGTAGAGCAGTTGGCAGCTCGCCAGGCCCATAACCTGGAGGTCGTCGGTTCGAATCCGACCCCCGCAACACTCTTTCGCTCAAGCGAAGTTGAGCCTTGGTAGCTCAGTGGTAGAGCAGAAGCCTGAAGAGCTTCGTGTCGTCAGTTCGATTCTGACTCAAGGCACACAAGATAATTTTATTCGGGCATATAGCTCAGTTGGTTAGAGCGCCACACTGATAATGTGGAGGTCCATGGTTCGAGTCCATGTATGCCCACCGATTTCTTACGGGGTGTCGTATACCGGTAGTACGCATGCTTTGGGAGCATGTTGACTGGGTTCAATTCCCAGCACCCCGACCAATAGTTTTGCTAATAAAATATATGTCTAAAAGTTTACAAGAGTTACAACAAATCATGGTTGAACAATTGAAACGAAAGGGCTTCTATCCCAAAGATGAGAAGGAAGTATTGCTTAGATTAGGTGAAGAGGTTGGTGAGGTTATGGAAGCAGTGAGGGAAAATCAAAGCTTACAAGATTTGAGTCACGAGATGGTTGATGTATTTTGGAATATACTACGATTAGCTGAATTAAAAAATATTGATATGGAAAAAGCTTTTCTTGAAAAAGTTGATAAGAATGAAAAACGGCCGTTGCCAAAAGAAGTGACTGATATTTCAGAAAACTGTTAAAGAGCTAACCGCGGGTATCGTATAATGGTTATTATGTTAGCCTTCCAAGCTTAAGATAGGGGTTCGATTCCCCTTACCCGCTCCAAATAAAAAACCCCGTCCGCCAACTGGCGGACGGGGTTTTTTATTTGTTTAATTTTTACATGAAAAATGAAGCTATTAGAGCAACGCCAAATACACCCATAACAACAAACGAAACCCAGAGTCCGAGCTTTGATAACCAATGGCTTTTATGCTCGCCCATAATATCTTCGCGACTAGAAACTTTAGTAATAAGATAAATTAACGGGACAGCGGCGATGCCGTTAAACACAGCCGTGAAGACCAACGCTTTAATTGGATCAAAGCCAATAAAATTGAAAATTAATCCCACAAGTGTACCTAAAATAATAACAAAATAAAAGTTACGTGATTGTTTAAACTTGCGATAAAGCCCCTCTTTCCAGCTGAAAGTTTCAGCGACTGCATAAGCGGAAGAGCCGGCTAAAACTGGGATAGCTTGAAAACCAATCCCAATAACACCGATGGCAAAAATTAATTTAGCTAAAAAGCCTGCATGCGGAAAAGTGTTAACTAACGGCTCCAAAGCTCTAGCAGCATCAGCTGCGCTATTAATATTTACCACTCCAGCGCGGTTTAAAACTATGGCGGCGACGATGATGATAAACCAAGCCGAGACGTTAGAAAACAGCATGCCAACCACGGTATCAATTCGTAATTTTTTTAGATATGATTTTGATAATTTAGGAACACCATTTTTTAAATTTAATCTGTGGCTAGCGATTTCATCTTCAACTACGTTACTAGTTTGCCAAAAGAATAAATAAGGCGATATAGTTGTACCAAAAACACCAACGATAATATAAAGGAAGGCAGTATTAAATTCAACTTGAGGAATAAGTGTGGCAGTTAAAACTTCTTTCCAAGGAACATTGATTAAAAAGGCAGTGATAAAATAAGCAAATAAAGCCATGGCCAACCATTTTAAAATATGGATATACATGCGATAAGGAATCAAAACCTCGGCGACGATTATAAGTAAAGCAATAATGATAGCTAAGATTGGGAAAGGTAATCCAGGAATAATTAATTGAGTACTGGCCGCCATGGCGCCAATGTCAGAACCAATATTTAGTGTGTTAGCGCAAACGACTAATAAGACAACTGGGTAAAGAATTTTTTTAGAATAATGACTTCTAACCACGGCGGCTAAACCTTTGCCAGTCACTGCGCCAATACGCATACAAGCTTCTTGCACAGCCGTCATCAAAGGAAAAGTAAAAAGCATAGTCCAGGGCAGTTTTAGACCAAACTGTGAACCAGCTTGAGAGTAAGTAGCAATACCAGAACAATCATCATCGGCTGCACCAGTGACAATGCCCGGGCCTAAAATACGTAAAAAACGGCCAATTTTTATGCGTTTTTTATGACTAGTTGGTCTATGAACTTCTGACATCTTATCTTCGGCCTCTTTTATTATTTCATCAGGGAATTTAACCATAGTAAACTTTAAGATAATTATAAGTAGTCTTATTATATCATCTATCTTTAGTTTTTATAACTTATTGTATATACTGAAGAAGACGTAAAATTATCTACATAAATTAGTGTTAGTATGAAAAAAACAATTAGACTGTGGTATCTTTATGATTTCGCTAATTCCTTTGCTTCGGTAGTGTTAGTTTTTTATTATCCACTCATTCTTTCAGAAAAAGGGACAAGCGATAGTTGGATTGGAATATCGGCATCAATCGCCACTGGAATTTTATTAATTATTTTGCCTTACTTAGGAGCTTATTCTGATAGAACAGGTAGGAGAATATACTTTATTAGATTAGGTTCAGCTTTAATGTTCATATCTCTTTTGATAATGGCATTTTTAATGCAAAAATTAGGCGCTTTTAGCACGCCCATGTTAATAGTTATTTCTGCTTTGTATATATTGTTTCAAGTTTGTTTTCAGGGTTCGTATGTATTTTATTCGGCAATGTTACGTAGCATAACCAGTGCGGAAAATAATGCCAAAGTTTCAGGAAGAGGGCTTGGACTTGGACAGCTAGGAAATGCTGTTGCTCTGGCAATAATTGGTCCTATCATAGGGTCTTCATTAATAGTCATTGGTTTAAATGGTAAGCCGTTAGCGCTCCTTATCGGAGGACTAATGTTTGGTTTAATTTCCATTCCATTTTTAAAACAAAAAGATTTAAAAAATAATGTAGAAGCTATAAGCTTTTCTTATAAGAGGTTTTTAAAGAGGATAATTTCAGAAAAAAAGATTTTTACTTTTTTGATTGGTTATTCATTATTGTCAGATGCCATCATGACTTTTCAGCTTTATTTAGCAATCTATGTTAAGAAGATATTTATTTTTTCAGATCAATGGGTATCTTACGTGGCTATTGTTGGTTTAATTTTTACAGTAGCCGGTGGATTTATGGCCAGTAAGTTAGTTAATAGATTAAAAAATAAAGAAAGAGCATTGCGATTTTCCAGTGTGCTTTATGCTATTTGTTTTGGGATGTGCGCATTAATGCCACAAATTCCGTTGTTAGTTTTTATAGTTTTGGCTCTAAGCGGACTTTCTTATGGATTAGTTTTTTCTTTAGCTAGAGCAGTGTATTCAGAAATTTCCCCGGTGAATGAGCAAGGTGAATTTTTTAGTGTGTTTACGGTTTTTGAAAGAGCTGCTTCGGTTATTGGTCCATTAGTATGGTTGGTAACATTTTATTTATTACGCAATTTTGGTGAAAACATTCAATATAGAGGAGCGGTGTTGTTCCTTGCTCTAGTTTGTCTTGGAGGCGCATATTTTCTTAGAAGAAGCAGTAAAATTTTTTGCGTTTAAAATAACTTATGAAAATTGGAGTTTTTGATTCAGGCATTGGTGGTTTAATTATTCTTCGGTCAATTAAAAAACATTTACCGAGCTATGATTATATTTATTTAGGTGACACCAAACGTGTGCCTTATGGTAATCGTTCGCAAGCTGTCATCTTTGAATTTACTTGTCAGGCTGTAGATTTTTTATTTAAAAAAGGTTGTGCGCTAGTAATAGTGGCTTGTAATTCATCGTCTTCGCGTGCTCTAAGAAAGATACAACGCGAATGGTTGCCTAAGCATTATCCTAATCGTCGAGTATTGGGTGTAATTGTCCCAACCGTCGAGGAAGCGTCTACTGATAAAAAAATTAAAAGTCTTGGTATTATTGCAACTCTTGCTACGATTAATTCTCGCGCTTTTGATAAAGAATTAAAGAAACGTAATAAAAATATAAAAGTTTTTTCTTTGGCTACACCTTTGCTTGTGCCTTTAATTGAAAATAATGATTTGAAATGGTCGGAAGCGATTTTAAAAGATTATTTAAAGTTTTTTAAAGTGCATAAGATTGAGACATTGCTTTTGGGCTGTACTCATTATCCAATTATAAAAAATATTATTCGTAGTTTGGTTGGTAAAAAAATAAAAGTTATTTCGCAAGATGAAATTATCCCTAAAAAATTAAAACTTTATCTTAACCATCATCCAGAGATTTCTAAAAAATTAAGCCATAAAGGTAGGGTAGATATTTTAGTAACTGATATGACTAACCATATTAAGCTTTTAGCCAGGAAGTGGTTTTCAAAAAATGCGAAGTTAAGAGTGATAAAGCTAGATTGACAATGATCAATATCTACGTTATTATTGTTCCATCGTCAAAAATGCTCAATTTTACGAATTTTATTAAATAATCTATGTTAACTATTCGTTTTTCACGCGTAGGCAAAAAGGGTTTTCCAACGTATCGTTTGATTATCTCTGAAAAAGCTCGCGATCCATACGGCCGTGCTTTAGAAATTCTTGGGTCTTATAACCCCCATACTAAAGAATTAAATGTTAAAGCCGATCGTATTAAGCACTGGATTTCTAAGGGTTCCGGTATCTCAGATACTGTCAGAAACTTATTAGTCTCAAAAAAAATTATTGAAGGAGATAAGGCTAAGGCTGGTAAAACTGGTAAGAAAAAGAAAGAAGAAAAGAAATAAAAAAACCGCCCCTCTTGGGCGGTTTTTTGTTAGGTTAAGGAAGTTTTACTATATACCAATTCCAAATTAATTCTTTATTTTTACTATTCAGTGACCCTGAGTTCAATATTTTCCAACCCCTAGCTTTAGTTAGTTTTTTAAAATCATTTATCGTGTATAAGGTAAAGTGTCGTTTGTCTTTTTCGTTTTCTTCATTGGGGCGAGTAATTGGTAATGTTATATAACCAATGGCTTTTGGTTTAGTAATTTTTTCAATGTTAGTTAACGCTTTACCTAGATCTTTTTCTGGTATGTGCATTAGCACAGCTGCTGCCCAGAAACCAGAAAATCTTTTTTTAGATTTAAAATTTACTAAGTCTGTTGTTGAAAATTTTAGTTGAGGATAGCGAGACTTAGCTATGCCTATCATTTTTTCACTAATATCTATTCCTTCGTATTTTAATTTTTTGCCAATACCCAAAAATAAAGGCGCATGTATGCCACCAGCACAACCAATATCTAAAACAGTATTTCCTGGTTTAAGAAGCTTTTCAAATTTTCTGAAAGGAGTTTCGTGGTAAAAAGGATCGGCTGGTTTTGAGGTCCATCTTTTAGCGTGCTTATTATAGAAATTTTTTATATATTTTATTTCTTCGCTCATATTTTTTATTTGTTAGTTTTAAATTCCTGCCCATCTTTTTTATTAAGTAATTTTTCTAAATTCAGCGCTAGGCCCTTTTTAACCAAAAAATTAATATGATCAACAATGATTTTTCTTTCAACTTCACGTTCGGCGGCAACTTCATCAATACTCAAACCTTTTTGAATTAAATCCAGAGTTTCTAATTGAGTTAATTTAGTTGAGAGCTTATTAGTTTTTTTAACTTGTACAGTATTAATGCTAGCTTCTTCATGACGAACACCTTTTAAACAAATATCACATTTTTCACAACGTTTTAAATCTTCATCACCAAAATAATCTAATAAATATCTTTGGCGACATGAGTTAGTAAAAACATATTCTTCCATCTGGTCTAATTTAGCATAAGCTCTGGCTGCTTTAACCTTTAATGATTTAGTATCAATTTCAATATCATAAGGTTCAAGGCGTTTAATGATTTCAATTTCTGTACCCTTAAAAGGCGGTTTGTAGTCTATTAAATTTAAAGCCATTAATTTTTTAAAAACTCTCAGTAATGAATCTTTAGAAACTTTTAAAATAGCTGAAATTTCTTCAAAATTAGTTTCCCAACCATCAATTAAATTTTGCCCATATTTAGTAACTAAACTATCCCAAGCCTCTCTTTGTTTAGAGGCGCGGTTAGAAAAAGCTTTTGTGATTTCATCAAGCGAGCCAATTAGTTTAATAAAAGCTTGACCATTTTTTTCGCGCGCGCGTCTAATTAAACCAGCTTGTTCAAGAATTTTCACGCTTGTACCAATTGCCATTTCCGGGGATTCGTCATCAGTTGCGGCTTTGATATCGGCGTATGTTACTAAAACACTTTTATCTTCAGACTTAGTTAGATAGCGATAAACATCGCGAATTAACTCAGGCGTTGGATTGTCGCCGCGGATGAAAAATTCTCGTAAATATCTATCACGTGGATGATAAAGCAATAAACAAACACTTGGTTCATTATCACGGCCAGCTCGTCCTGCTTCCTGATAATAAGCTTCGATTGTGCCTGGTAAATCATAATGAATTACAAAACGAATATCTTTTTTATCAATGCCCATACCAAAAGCATTAGTGGCAACAATAACTTGCGCCCGTCCGGTCATGAAACTTTCTTGCACCCATTTTCTTTCATCAATTGTCATGCCAGCATGATAGCCAACTGCTTCAACCCCTTCAGCCAGCAGTGCTTCAAGTAAGCGATCTGATTTAGCGCGTGTACCAACATAAACAATGCCCGTGCCTTCGCCTAGGCTTTGTATAACTTCAATCACGATTCGTGGTTTTTCATTATCAGTTGTTTCAATCACACCAAACTGTAAATTAGGCCGTGCAAAACCAGTCACAATTTGTGCCGGAGTTTTTAATTTTAATTGAGTGATAATATCAGCTCTAACCTCGGGCGTCGCTGTGGCGGTTAAAGCAATCACTGGTGGTTTACCGCAAGCTTCAACTGCTAAATCTAGTCGGCGATAAGAGGGGCGAAAATCATGTCCCCATTGGCTAATACAATGCGCTTCATCTACGGCAAATAAACTCACTTTTAAATTGTGTAAATGTTTTATAAATTCACTATTATAAAATCTTTCTGGGGCAATATAAACTAATTTATAAACACCACTGGCAGCTTCTTCTAACCTTTGCGTAGCTTCATCTTGTGAAATAGAGCTGTTGATGAAGGTCGCCGGAATATTTATTTTATTTAAACTATCAACCTGATCTTTCATTAAAGCAATCAGCGGAGAAATAACTAAAGTTAGTCCAGGTAAAACCAAAGAAGGTAATTGGTAGCATAAAGATTTACCACCGCCCGTCGGCATGATAACTAAAGTGTCTTTGCCTTCCAAGACATTATCAATTGCCTCTTCCTGCCCGCGGCGGAAAGAGGTGAAGGTGTAGTGCTTCTTCAGCAATTCAATTAGTTGTTCTTTTTGAGACATGATATTTTAGAGACCCTTTTGTTTTTTAAACGTAATTAAAGTATTTAAAAATGCCATAGCAATTGTCATTGGCCCAACGCCACCCGGCACTGGAGATAAATAGCCAGATTTATCTTTCATAGATTCAGCGTCAACGTCGCCGCAAATTTTTCCTTCTTTATTATGGCTAATACCAATATCAATAATAATAGCGTTGTCTTTAACCATGTCAGCCGTAATTGATCCGGCTTTCCCCTGAGCTGTAATTACAATATCAGCTTCTTGCATGTTAGTTACAATTTCTCCTGCTTGGCGTTTTAAAATTTCTACTAAATTATCTTCAAAAATATCTGAGTTTACTGCTAGATTAACTTTTTTATTTTCAATTTCGCAATTAATACTTTCAAGCATGGCAATAATTACAGCATAGACCGGAGGCATTAAACCAACTTCTGATTTCTCGCCCATTAAGCGAAGCATGTTCTCTTTAGTAAAGCCATCAACATCCTTGTCTGGGTTTATGGCATTAATAATTAAATCAGTATTAAGTTTTTCAGGCAAAGGTACCTGTACTAAAATACCGTCAATTTCTGGATCATTATTTAAAAATTTTATGGTTGCTAATATTTCTTCTTGATCAGTTGATTCTGCCAAACGGTATAAATGAGTATCAATTCCAACAGCTTTAGCTTGCTTTTCTTTTAAGCTAACATAGAGCGTTGAATCGCTTCGTTCGCCAACTAAAATAATAGCGAGCCCTGGACGAGGCCCTTTAAGTTCATGTATTTCTAAAGCAATTTTATCTTTAATTTTTTCAGCGATTGCTCGGCCGTCGATTAATTTCATGAGACTAATATTTTAATGGATATTTAGCGCACAATTCTTTAATATCATTCTTTAATTTATCAAGTGTTACCTCGTCATCTTTATTAATGATTGCTTGATTAATAAATTCTGCCACTTGCTCGCAATCTTTTTCATTTAAACCACGTGTAGTAATGGCTGGTGTGCCGATTCTAATACCAGATGGGTTCATTGGTGGATTTGGATCATTCGGAATAGTTGAACGTGAAATTGAAATACCAATTTTTTCTAAAGTTTTTTCCGCGATTTTACCAACGATGTTTTTATTTCTTAAATCTACAACAAACATATGGTTATCGGTTCCGCCAGCAACAACCTCATAACCTAATTCAATAAATTTGTTGGCCATAGCTTGAGCATTCTTAATAACTTGTGCTGCGTAAATTTTAAAATTATCTTCTAAGGCTTCGCCAAAAGCGACGGCTTTGGCCGCGGTCATATTATCGTGTGGTCCGCCTTGCATGCCCGGAAAAACTGCGCGATCAATTTGTTTGGCAAATTGTTCCTTACACATTATAATAGCACCGCGCGGACCGCGTAGAGTTTTATGAGTTGTGGTCATAACCACATCAAAAATTGGAACAGGATTTTTTAAACATCCTGCCGCAATTAATCCAGCGGGATGAGAAATGTCAGCAAAAGTTATGGCACCAATTTCATCGGCAATGTCTTTAAAAGTTTGCCAATCAATATCGCGTGAGTAAGCACTAAAACCCGCGACAATCATTTTTGGTTTTTCAGCTAAGGCGACACGACGCACTTCTTCCATGTCAATGCGGCCATCAGCTCCAACGCCGTATTGAACAAAGTTATAAAGTAAACCAGAAAAATTAATTGGATGACCATGTGATAAATGTCCACCATGATCAAGTCTTAGCCCCATAACTTTATCGCCGGGTTTTATCATAGCAAAATAAACCGCCGCGTTAGCTGGTGAGCCAGACAAAGGTTGAACGTTTACATGTTCAGCGTTAAATAGTTTTTTGGCTCTTTCGCGCGCCAAATTTTCAACTTCATCAATTACTTGATTGCCGCCGTAATAGCGAGCTCCTGGGTAGCCTTCGCTATACTTATTAGCTAAAGGCGAGGCCAGCGCTTCTAAAACTGCCTCACTGACATAGTTTTCTGAAGCGATCAATTCAAGCTCATTGGCTTGTCTTAAGCCTTCTTTTTTAATAATATCAGCTACTTCAGAGTCATTTTTAGTTAGCTCGGTATAAGATAGCATAGTGGAAATTTTAGTTTAATTTTAGTATAATTATAATATAATCATTTAATCACACTTATATGTCAAAAACAAGGATTGCACTCTTTGTTAGTCTAGCCACGCTGGCCTTAGTTTTAGTTTTACCGTTATCGGCTAAAGCCATAATGTTTAAGGCTAATGATTCAACTTATATCGCCAAAGATCAGGTGGTTGATAGTTCTTTATTCGTAGCTGGTTCTTCAATTACAGTTGACGGTAAAATCCAAGGCGATCTTTTTTGCGCCGGACAAAGTATCACGGTTAACGGTACGGTTGACGGTGATGTTATTTGTGCCGGACAAAGTATTACTATAAATGGTAACGTGGGCGGCGCCGTTCGCGTCGCTGGTAATAACATTGTTATTGCCGGGAAAGTTTCTCGTAATGTTATGATGGCTGGTGCTAATTTAAGTATTGCCCCAAACGCTCAAATTGGTTGGGACTTACAATTTGCCGGTGCCATGGCTGACATTCGCGGTAAAGTTTCTCGCGACGTTGATGGTGCGGCTGCTAATACAACAATTGCCGGCAATATTGGTCGCAATGTTTATTTAGCTTTAGATAATAATCGTGAAAAAAATAATAATGATACTCATTCAAATTTAACCGTAACTAAAGAAGCGGTGGTTAACGGAAGTTTAACTTATTATGCTAAGAACGACGCTAACATTGAAAGTGGCAGTACTATAAAAGGTAGCGTAGAAAAGAAAGCTATAACTTGGGACAATAAAAAAACTGAAAAGAAAGGCGCCGCAGCTATTGCTTGGTTGTGGTACATTGTTATTTCACTTTTTGCAGCGGTTGCTTTCGGTTTATTGCTAGTTGGTCTATTACCAAAAACAATTCAAGGAATTACTGATTTAATGCGTGAGAAGCCATGGGCTTCAATTGGCTGGGGTTTTATTTTCTTATTCTTAACTCCAATCGCCGTTGTTCTTATTATGATCACCATGATTGGTTTACCAATTGGTTTAACAATTTTAGGTTTGTGGATTTTATTAATGTATCCAGCTAAAATTTTAGCCGCTATTATGCTTGGTAAAAAATTAACTGATAAATGTCGTCTCTTAAAACGTTATAAAGGTTCATTAATGGCTTCAATGATATTTGGTATTATTATTGCTTGGTTAATTTTCTCTATTCCAGTTGTTGGTTGGTTCTTGTGCTTTGTGGCCTTGCTTTGGGGGATTGGAGGCGTTTGGCGCTATACCAGGTCAAAAGCTTAGTTTAAATATACTTATAACCTTAAAAGCAGCCCAGGAATGGGCTGTTTTTAGTTATATATTGACAAAATTGTGTAAATATGCTATTATATAGCCATCTTTTAAGATCCTTGAAAATACGGAATTTATGGTTAATGACTTGTTTTTCTTGAAGAAGACTAATAAATCATTAATCATAAATTTAAAACAAAAGGGGTAAAAATGGAAAAGGCTCTTGTAACTCTAGTTGTAGTATTTGTTTTTATTACTTTAGCTACTTTCGCCGTAGTTCAACCTGCGGAGAAAAAAATTATTGAAGATAAAATAGACTCTGTTAATTCAGCTTACCAAACAAAGATAGCTAAGCTTGAATACAATAGAGATCTGGCTTTAAAGCTCGAAGCGCATGAATGGTTTTTGCGTGATAGATACACTATTACCAGTGAACCAAATGATAAAGGAGAAACAGTTTATTTTGAATCTCCAATAAATGCTTTGGGTCTTTACGGAGAAAATCCTGGGCCAGAAATTAAGGTAAGGTTTTATGTTCCGACCAAAGAAGAAATAGAATCTTTCTGCGGTTACTCGGATGATTATCTTTTGTGCGATGGCTTATTACTATGTAAGGTTATTAATTAAAATTATTTGTTAAATTAAAAAACATAAAAGATAATGGTAGACGTAAATACAGTACCGGAGTTTTTCTTTCTTTACAAAAAGGAAAACGAACCAGTTAAATATCTGGTGACTAAATTTCCTAAAAGTGGGATTGATGAATATTTCCGCAGTTGGGTTGAAGGAGTCTATAAATGCACCATTGAGGAAGTAAAAGATCGTCTAGACGGAGATGTTAATTTCCATTTAACTGTTCCGTACGAAGTTTCGGTTGGAGAAAAATTAGCTTTAGAGGTTCAGGGTTTTATAAAGAATCACTCAAGTTATATAAGGTCAACGCAACCAGCTGAAGTAGACTTGTCGGGAATAACTAATCCAGAAGAGTCCTTGTTATTTCAGGACGCTTGGAAAACGCTTCTAGGGTCAAAGCTTGGCTCAATTGAGAATAATGAGGCTTTCGATAAATGTCTTGTAAATGTAAGTGGAATGCTTGAAGCCAAAGAGCTTCTTTATTTCACCTTAGGTGATAGATCAAGATATGAAAAGGCTTGGCGCGTTTTTATGGGGTGTGTAATACACGTCTTTGCTAATAAAATAAGCGCTTAGCTCTATTGCAAATATTGGAAGTATTTTATTAACATTAAAATCCCTAGCAAAAACTAGGTGGAGAAACAATGGATAGTGATAAGTTATTTTTATTGGTAAATCTTTATCATAAGAATATAGCAACAGAGATAAACTATAATCACCCAAAACAACATTGTGAGATTTTGGAAGATTGGAAATATCTAAAAGAAAAAGGCTTTATTTATATCCCGCGTGATACTAATTGGCGGGCATCGGGTGAGCCACAGATTACAGAGACAGGAAAAAAACTTATTAAAGAATTTATAAAAATTTTAGATAATTAATATAGTATTATTTCCCAGGTTTTATTGGCGGTATATTTTTATATATACCGTCTTTTTTTTCCCTAAACCTTGATTATCCTATAAAATTAGGGTAAACTAGTCTGATAATTCGTATATGGAAAACATCCGAAATTTTTGTATTATTGCTCACATCGATCACGGTAAGTCTACTTTGGCTGACCGTATGCTTGAAATTACTAAAACTGTTGAGCAACGTAAAATGAAAGCGCAGTTATTAGATCGTATGGATATAGAGCGTGAACGCGGAATCACGATTAAATTAACGCCAGTTTCCATGAACTATAAACAGTATCAACTTAATTTAATTGATACTCCCGGTCACGTGGATTTTACCTATGAGGTTTCTCGATCTTTAGCGGCTGTGGAAGGCGCGGTGTTATTAGTTGATGCTAGCCAAGGTATTCAAGCACAAACTTTAGCTAATTTATATTTAGCCATTGAACAAGACTTAACAATTATCCCGGTAATTAATAAAATTGATTTACCAGCCGCTGATGTTGAAAGAGTTTCTAAAGAAATTATAAAGTTATTAGGTTGCACACGCGAAGAAATAATTTTAGCTTCGGGCAAAACTGGTGAAGGCGTAGCTAATATTTTAGACGCCGTAGTTCTAAAAGTTCCGTCGCCTAAAGGTGATGAATACAGCCCAGCGCGTGCTTTAATTTTTGATTCTAACTTTGATGAATACAAGGGTGTGGTAGCTTATATCAGAGTTTTTGATGGTGCTTTTAAAAAAGACGAAGCCATAAAACTTTTAGCCACCGGTGCACATAGTGATATTTTAGATATTGGAATTTTTAAACCAGATTATTTCCCCACACGAGAATTAAAAACTGGCTCCATCGGCTACATCGTGACTGGTTTTAAAAGCGTGGCAGAATGCCGCGTTGGTGATACTGTAGCTATGTCTAAAGCTCATGTTGAATCATTAAAGGGTTACCATGAAGTTAAACCAATGGTGTATGCTGGAATTTTTCCACGTGAAGGGAATGATTTCGCACGCTTGCGTGAAGCGATTGATAAATTAAAATTAAACGATTCAGCTTTAATGTATGAGCCAGAACAATCTCAGGCTTTGGGTCTAGGGTTTCGTTGTGGTTTTTTAGGTTTATTACATTTAGAAATTTTTCAAGAAAGATTAAAGCGTGAACACAATTTAGATTTAATTGTAACAATTCCGAGTGTGGCTTATCAGGTTTATACTAAATCTAGTCCTGAGGCATTGATTGTTCGCAGCCCTTATATGTTACCTGATCCGTCAAAAATTGAACGCATTGAAGAACCATGGGTAAAATTAGATATTGTTACGCCAAAAAGTTACATTGGTCCGATTATGAATTTGGTACAAGAAAAAAAAGCTGTTTATTTAACGACGGAATATTTAGATCCGGAAAGATTGGTGTTGCATTATGAAATTCCAATGGCAACGATTTTAACTAATTTTTATGATCGCATAAAAAGTGCTTCATCAGGCTACGCTTCAATTAACTATGAATATTTAACTTATCGTACGGCTGACGTAGTTAAGATGGATATTTTAGTGGCGGAAGACCCAGTTGAAGCTTTATCTGTTATTGTTTATCGTGATGAAGCTTTTCGACGCGGTAAAGAAATTGTTGAAACCTTAAAAGACAGTTTACCTAAACAAATGTTTGTGGTTAAATTACAAGCCGCTGTGGGCGGTGCAATTATTGCTTCTGAGAGAATTTCGGCAATGCGTAAAGACGTGACTGCAAAACTATATGGCGGTGACGTTACTCGTAAGCGTAAGTTGTTAGAAAAGCAAAAAAAGGGTAAAAAGAAGATGATGGCAGCAGGCAAGGGCAGAGTAGAGATCCCATCTGATACTTTTGTTAAAATACTTAAGAAGTAAATTTTATGAAACGAAGAAAAGTGTTAAAAATTATCTGGGCCATTTTTTGTGTTTTTATAATTCTTTCCATGGTGGCTTGGACTTTTGCTATCTAATATGGCTAAAAAGTGGCAAGTTTTGCCAACCATGCCAGACAACTTTATTAGCGATTATGCCGAATTACAGCCGGTTATTCGCCAGCTTTTGTTTAACCGCGGTTTAAAGACAAAGTTAGAAGTTGATTATTTTCTTAATCCTAGTTTACAGCTTGAACAATTTGATCCGTTTTTATTTAAAAACATGAAAGCGGCGATTGATTTAACAATCAGCCATATTAAAGCCCGCCATAAAATTGTAGTTTGCGGCGACTATGATGCTGATGGTGTTAGTTCATCAGCTATCATGACAGAAGTTTTAAGAAAATTATCTGCGACAGTGGAGGTTTGGATTCCAAGTCGTTTTGGTCAAGGCTATGGTTTAAATAAAGAAATTATTGATGAATTAAAGAAGAGTGGTTTTTCTTTAATTATTACAGTTGATAACGGTATTCGTTCTAAGCCAGAAGTTGAATATGCGGTAAGCTTAGGTTTAGATATTATTATTACTGACCATCATGAGGGTCCTTTGACTGATGATGACTTACCAAATTGTTTGGTGATTGATCCAATTTTAAAAAAGGAAAATTATCCATTTAAATATTTGTGCGGCGCTGGTGTCGCTTATAAGTTTGCTTCAGCTTTAATTAGCGCTTCAACTTTAACGGGAGCAGAAAAAGAAATTTTAAATCAAAAATTTTTGGATTTAGCAGCTGTCGGCACAGTGGCTGATTGTGTTAGTTTATTGGGTGAAAATAGATTACTCGTAATCGAAGGTTTAAAAATTATTAATCGTCGTCCACGTTTGGGGCTTAGAGAATTAATGAGTGTTTGTAATATTTCAGTTGGTGATTTAACAGAGTGGAATTTAAGTTGGCAATTAGTACCTCGTTTAAATGTTGCTGGCCGACTTGATCATGCTAATACAGCTTATGAATTATTAATTACTGATGATGTCGTTGAAGCACAAAAAATAGCACGCGAGTTAAATGCAAAAAATGTGGAACGCCAAAGAATGACTGAGGTGATTGTTAGTGAAGCTACAAAAATGATAAATCAAGAGCAGCAAGATGAAGTGATTTTGATTGCTGTGGCGCCAGATTTAAATGAAGCTAAATCTACTTGGAGTGAAGGCGTTATTGGTTTAGCAGCTGGAAGATTGTGTGAAAAATTTGGTCGGCCATGTTTAGTTATTACTAAAAGCGAAGGGCAGATTAAAGGATCAGGACGGAGTATTGAACAATTTAATATTGTTGGTCCATTAGAAAAAGCGCATGAACAACTTAGCCGTTATGGTGGTCATAAAATGGCTTGTGGTTTTTCAATTAAAGACGAGATGGCTTTAAAAAAGTTTATTGAAATTGTCAGGGCCAGCGCTAGCGAAGAGCTTAAGGGGATTGATTTAACTCCAACCTTAAGAGTTGATGCTGAAATATCTTTAAGCGAGGTTAATGATGATTTTATTGAAATGGTTGAACACCTAGCTCCTTTTGGTCAAGATAATCCTGAACCAGTTTTTTTAAGTCGCGCCAAGATTGAAGAAATAATGGTTATGGGCAAAGAAAAAACTCACATTAAATTTCGTTTAAACGGCAAATGGGCCTTAGCTTTTAGTCGAGCCGAACTATTTAAGGATTTAAAAATTGGAGATGAAATTGACGTGGTTTATACAGTATGTTTCAATATCTTTAATGGTCGTAGGGAACCGCAATTAAAAATTATCGACCTTAAAATTGTTTAATTATGAAAAATTTTATTATTTATTCTGATGGCGGTGCGCGTGGTAATCCGGGACCAGCCGCGATTGGCGTTGTTATTAAAAATGGTGACAAAATAGTTCAAGAAATTTCTAAAACTATTGGCGAAACAACTAATAATCAAGCTGAGTACCAAGCAATTTTAGCCGGTTTAGAGGCAGTTAAAAAATTAGGGGCTGAAACCGTAGAATGTTTTTTGGATAGTGAATTAGTTGTTAAACAATTAAAACATGAATACAAAGTTAAGAACAAAGAATTAGCGCCTTTGTTTGTTAAGGTTCATAATTTGTCTATACAGTTTAAAAAAATTTCTTTTACGCACGTTAGACGCGAACAAAATAAAGAAGCCGATAAATTGGTTAATGAAGCGTTGGACAACGCTTAGGGTCGTTTAGCTCAGTTGGTAGAGCATTGCATTCACATTGCAGGGGTCGCTGGTTCGAGTCCAGCAACGACCACAAATATATGGAAAAACTATTACAATTTATAAAATCGCAAAAAGTAATGACTATTGCTGTAAGCGATGAACGCGGACCATGGGCCGCTAATGTTTATTATACTTTAGCTGATAATGAAAATATTTATTTTGTTAGCCCAAAAGATTCGCGGCATAGTAAAATGATCCTAAACAAAGATCAAGTCGCTTTTAGTATTGCTTGGTTTGATAAAAATAATATTGCGAATCGAAAAGGCGTCCAAGGTTTAGGCGTTTGTCAGATTGTTAAAAATCCCAAAGAGATCATAAATGCCATTCGAGCGCTAAATACTTCTTTCCCGGATTTTAAAGATACAATTACCGCAGAATGGATTGCTAGTAATATGTGGGGCACACGAGTTTGGGTACTTAAACCTAATTATGCTAAATATTATGATGACGCAATTTATGGCGAGGAGGAAAGCGAGGAATTTAATTTTTAATTAAATTATATGGAATTAAAAAATAAAACAATTTTAATAACTGGTGCTTCTTCGGGTATCGGTCAAGCTATCGCCATAGCTTGTGCCAAACAAGGCGCGACGGTTTTAATTAATTATCGTTCTAGTAAGCAAGGTGCTGAAGAAACCTTAAAACAAGTTGAGCAATTTTCTAAAGGGTTTATTTTTCAGGCTGACTTAATTGATCAAACTCAGGTTAGTAAAATGTTTGAGGAAATTTTTAACAAAGTTGGAGCAATAGATTGTTTAGTAAATAATGCTGGAGAAGCTAAAGGTGGAGATTTTTTTACTGATGAAATTTGGCATTATGAAATAGAAAACATTCTTTTTTCCGCAGTTCACTGTATACAACGTTTTATTAAACAAGGTGAAAACATAGCTTTAAGAAAAATTGTTAATATTAGTTCGGTTTATGGTAATTTAATCGGTGCTAGTTCTGACCTTGGTTATGCACCGTATTCTGCTGCTAAATCAGCTATACAAAACATGACCGTTGCTCTAGCTAAGAATTTTGAAAATGTTTTAATAAATGCGGTTGCTCCGGGACGCGTTTTAACGCCAGCTTGGGGAGAGCTGTCTAAAGCCGAGAAAAAAGATTTGACAGCTGATACAATAATTAAAAGATTCATAGAGCCAGAAGAGATTGCTCAAACAGTTGTTTATCTTTTAGAAAATGATGCAGTTACTGGTCAAATAATTACTGTTGACGGAGGTTTATTACTTAAAAATATTTAATTTTTTATTCTTAAGTTTAAGATGTAAATAAAAAAGGCTATTGATAAAACAATAGTCTCTTTTATTCACTAATTTTTGTTACAAATAACTTTTTATTACTACTGTCCCTACAATAGTAACTATCATAGCCATAAATCCAGCAGCCGTATCATCTAAGATGATGTCTAAGCCAAACATCTGGTCACAGCCTTTTTCAACTTTTCTGATGAACCATGGTTTCCAAACATCGAAAACTCTAAAGGCAGCCAAAGCAAGCCCATGTAGAATGACGAATGGCCAGAATTCCAATTTTATGAAATAGATTGGAAGCACGGTAATTAACATACCATGCAATTCATCAATGCTTGTTTCGTTGAAATCTCTTTCAACAATATCACCGTTATGTCTTTTACGTGCACCCCATTTTTCTAGCATAAATTGTTCAGCAATTTGTATGCAGAAGATGGCGACCAAAAAACTTAGCATTATAAATAGAAAAATTTCACTAATAGTAAATTGTTTGTTGTATAAGGCCACTAGAACAATTGAGACAGCTAGGCTAGTTATTGTACCGCCGCCTTTACCTCGTCCTCGTTTGCCAATTAGCCAAAAAAACATGCCAGTGAAAAATGTAGTTGAGAACATAAGAGCAATAAAGCCACCTATGTTTGATAATATTAGGGCAACTGAACCCTGTTTTATAAATGAGCGCATATATCCTCTCCTTTTCTTTTGATTTTAGTTACAGTAATCTAATACCACACTAGTCAATTTGTCAACAATTTTTTGTTTCTGGCTTGCTTTTAACTAACCTGTAATGCTATTTTATAAACATGATAAATCCATCTATTTTTAAAGCCTACGATATTCGCGGCGTCTACAACGTTGATTTTAATGACGACTTTGCTTATCAATTAGGCTTGGCCTATTGTCAGTTGCGACGTGAAGAATTGGGTCGTGATGATTTTAGCGTAGTAGCGGCTCACGATATGCGTTTATCTAGCCCTAGTCTATTTAAAGAATTAGTTCGCGGTTTAATTGACGGTGGAGCTAAGGTGATTGACGCTGGTTTAATCTCTACGCCAACTTTTTATTTTTCAGTGGCGCATTATAAATATGATGGCGGAATTATTGTTAGCGCCTCTCATAATCCGAAAGAATATAATGGTTTCAAGCTAGTTAGACAAATGGCATCACCAATTGGTGAAAATTCCGGTATTAATGATTTGAAAAATTTGATTTTACCGTGCCTACCGGCAGGCAGGAATGAAAAACTATTACCTCACCATAAAACCGGTACAGTTACTAAACAAGCTAATATTATAACTGATCAGGTTGAATATGATTTAAATTATGTAAAAGTTAACCTGCCTACCGGACAGGCAGGTGACATTAAGCCATTTAAAATTGTGATTGATACAGCTAATGCCATGGGGGCACCTTATTTTGATGAGCTATTAAACAAATTGCCACAGCTGTCAGTTGAGAAAATGAATTGGCATTTAGATGGTAGTTTCCCGGTGCATCAAGCCGACCCTTTTAAATTAGAGAATGTTAAAGTTTTGGGAGAAAAAATTGTAGAACTAAAAGCTGATTTAGGTATTGCCACTGATGGTGATTCTGATCGTATTTTTTTCTTGGACGAAACCGGTACAGCAATTGAGCCTGGTATTACGCGCGCAATTTTATGTAAATTATTTTTAGCCGATAAACCGAAATCAACCATTGCTTATGATATTCGCCCCGGCAGGATTACTTATGACACAATTATAGCTAACGGTGGAACACCTTTAGTAACGCGCGTTGGTCACTCTTTGATTAAAGAAGCCGTGATTGATAATGGAGCTTATTTTGCTGGTGAATCAAGCGGCCATTTTTGTTTAAATATGGAAAGCGAGGGGTGCTATGAAATTCCCGGGATTGTGACTTTAAAATTATTAGCAGAATTATCACAGTCCAATATAAAATTGTCAGATTATATTAAGCCTTATCAAAAATATTTCCACAGTGGTGAAATAAATTTTAAGGTAGAAAAACCGGCTGATAAAATTGCAGAAATCAAAGAGAAGTATTCTACTGGTAAAATTAATGAGTTAGATGGTTTAAGTGTTGAGTATAGTGATTATTGGTTTAATGTTAGAGCTTCCAACACCGAACCGTTACTGCGTTTAAACTTAGAAGCAATTAGTAAAGAAATTATGGAGGCTAAAAGAGATGAAATTATTAAGCTAATAAATAATTAATTTTGTCTTGACAGCAAATTTTAAATAACGTAAGGTACCAAAAATAATTAATTAGTTCTTCTCAAATTAAATAAGACTAAAGATGGATAATAAAAATCTAGAGACAAAAGACTCAACGGAGCTCAAGGACATTTATCTGACTTGGCCTAATCTTATAACAGTGTCAAGAATTATTGCTGTTATCTTGGCAATTGAGGCTGGTAATAAAGGGCAGTGGCTCTTAGCTTCGTATTACATTATATATGCAGCTGGGACTGATTGGCTTGATGGATGGTTAGCCAGAAAACTTGATTGCAAATCAAAGTTTGGCGCCGCCTTGGATCCAATTGCGGATAAATTTTTTATGGCAATACTTTTGTCGATTAATTTATATACTGGGTTAATCATTATTGGTTTAGAACTTTGTGGCATGTATTTTTCTAACAATGTTAGAAAGAAATTTGCTGGTCGGCATTTTATTGCTCATGGTTCTAAGGCCATTACTTTCTCTCAAATGACTTTGGCTATTATATTGGTTTTAAATAGAATTGATATTTTTGCCTTCGCTCAAACAATTGAGCGCGAAATTCTTGGAGGATTAATTATTCTATCTTTATGTAGATTATTTATTTACTCAAGTATTTGGAGAAATAAAAAGGGGCAGAAGATTTAACTTCCACCCCTTTTTGATTTTCATAATTATTTTCTAAATAGGCCCAAGACTTCTCTAATATCGGCTAAATCATTTTCTGTTAATTTAAGTTTTAGTCTTTTTTCGTATAGTTCGTGGGTTTCATGTTGAATAAGATAATCAGAAATTCCTCGTCCATCGCGGATAGCATCAATATGTTTATAAACAATGCCCATGATAGTTTTCTGGTTGTCTGAGCTTAAATTACGATATTTATAATCATCACGCACTATTTCACTAAGTTTTCTTTTAAAATGCTCAGTAGTGTCAGTTTTAGCTGTGGCAAATAATTCTTGAATATCCATATGAATATTATTTAAAATTATTAATTTCTTTTTTGTTCAGCTTCTAATATTCTAGCAACAGCTAAAACATAAGCCGCTGTACGTAAATCTAGATTATATTTTTCTTGGGCTTCCCAGATGGCTGCAAAGGCTGAACGAATTTTATCTTTCAGCTTGGCATTAACATCGTCAGTCTCCCAGCTTTCTTTATCAAGGTTTTGTCGCCATTCAAAATAAGATACAACGACACCGCCTGAGTTAGCCAAGACATCAGGAATTATTACTATGCCCTTGTCAGCTAATTTTTTACTTTCAGGTAAAGCGATTGGACCATTAGCAATTTCAACAATTGTTTTAGCTTTAATGTTCTCCCAATTCTTTTCTGTGATTACACTATTTAAAGCCGCTGGAACTAGAACATCAACCTCTAAAGCTAATAATTCTTCATTAGTTATATTTTTAGATCCAGGAAAATCAACGACTGATTTTGTTGCTTCTTTGTGTTTGATTAAATCAGTAATATTTAAGCCAGCTTCATTATAAATAGCGCCTTTAGAATCTGAAGTGGCGACAATCTTCCATTCTGGATGTGCTAGTTCAGCAAAGTGTAGACCAGCATTCCCAAATCCCTGAACAGCGATTGTTATTTGTTTACCCTCCGAAGCTTCAGCGTAGGCAGGGGTTTTCTCTAAGTAAGCTTCCAACGCATAAACTGCACCTAAACCAGTCGCTTTGTCTCGTCCTTTTGAACCGCCGTCAGTTAGTGGCTTTCCGGTAATGACAGCTGGAGTTTCAACGCCAACAACTTTGGAATACTCATCTTTAAACCAGCTCATCATTTCTGGAGTGGTATATACATCTGGCGCTGGCACGTCGACCATTGGTCCGACAACTGGCGCCAAAGCGCGAGCCAAAGCGCGAGTTAATTTTTCTAATTCAGCAATAGACAATTCTTTTGGGTTAACAATAATTCCGCCTTTACCACCACCCATAGGAATATCAGCGACAGCGCATTTAATTGCCATCCAAAAGGCGAGCGAAGTGACTTCATCTTCATCAACTTCCGGATGGTAGCGCAAGCCACCTTTAAATGGTCCACGAGCATCATTATATTGTACGCGATAGCCGGCATAGACTTTGATAGTGCCTGAGTCCATCATGATTGGTAAATTAACACGAACTAATCTTTTAGCATGTCTTAGAATTTCTATAACATTTTTATGTTCGTCAATTTCAATTAAATTATTAAATTTAATAATTTGATAAGCGGCCTCAAGTTGTTTAAGGTTTTCTTGCATCATAGGATTTTGTTTAGTTATTTATTATATCGTTAGTTTAGAGGAAAATTAGATATCTTTCAAATTGCCTTAAAACAGGAGTTTTTGTTACTATTGACAATTTACTAAATATGTGTTATTTTTTACTATTGAACTTTTACAATTATTTGTAGTTAAATCAGATAAGCTCGTTGTGGGCTCCTTTGATTTAACTACAAATTATATTTTCGTAAAATAAAAACAGGGGTTAAAAATGAAAAAATCAATATTAATGTTGATTATGCTTTTTGCTATAAGCCAGGTATCTTTTTCTCAGGAAAATGATGTTTTTGGGAAATTGGAACTTTCCAGGCCGCCGGTAAAAATACAGTTTACTGAAATCAAAATCGGGCAGGAAACCAAAGAAGGTCTCAGTGTAAAAGAAGACCTTAACTTCCCCGGCAATAAAATTCTTTACCTGGATAATACGGCGCTCTTCGGTTGCACCGCAGAAGAAAAAGTTTTTTACGCGGTCAATCAAGGTAAGTATAGGATAGAGAGTTATGATATCGAAAGCGGTAAGACTGTGGATCACACAGCCAGTTCCTGGCACATAATCGTATATTCGGACAATCACCAGGTTCTATTCATCGAAGATTGTTCGGGCAGTATTCTAAGGTCTCAGGCTTTAGGAGAGGGCACGACACTAAAATCAATAGAATACAATTCCGGATATGAGTATAACTACTGGGAGCAGGCTAAGGCTTACAGTATTTCAGCTGAGAATGACCTCCTTGGCAGAATAAGAAATAATTATTCAAAAAGAGCAGGCAAGTAAATAAATTCCAAAAAGGCTACGCAACTTATATAGTGCGTAGCCTTAAATTTTAATTAATATATTTAATTAATGCCTAAATTATGTTTAACGAGTTTAAGTGTTTTCTCAGCTACCTTTCTGGCTTGCTTCGCGCCATTGTCTAAAATCTTGCGAACGTCTTTATCAGAATATTTTTTATATTTAGCTTGGAAATCTTCTAAGAAGTTGGCAACAATATTAGCTAGGTCTTCCTTAAATTCACCGTAATTTTTTTCTTCATACATAATTTCCAATTCGCGCACACTCTTTTTACCTAAAGCCGAATAAATAGCGAGCAAATTTGAAATAGCAGGCTTCTTTTCCATGTCGTATTTAATTTCTTTGCCTGAATCAGTGACGGCACGTTTAATTTTTTTATGAGCCAGTATTGGGTCGTCCATTAAAGCAATATAGCTATTTGGACTTTTAGAACTTTTACTCATTTTTTTAGTAGGGTCATCTAAACCCATAATGCGAGCACCTTCTTTTTTTAACAAAGTTTCCGGCACAACAAAAGTTTCACCAAATTCGTTGTTGAAACGGCGAGCTAATAATCTAGTTATTTCTAGGTGTTGTGATTGATCATTTCCTACCGGCACAACGTTAGTATTATATAAAAGGACATCGGCCGCCATTAATGTTGGGTAGTTAAGTAATCCTGCGCCAGGACCTTCTTTTTTACTATCACTAATAGCATCTTTATATTGAGTCATTTTTTCTAATTCTGAAACTTTGGTAATTGTATTTAAAATCCAACCTAACTCAGTATGTTCCGGAACGTCTGATTGTTGAAAAATAATAGCCTTTTTTGGATTCATGCCCGAGGCTAAATAAATGTGGGCAATATCCAAAATTCTTTTTCTTAATATTTTTGGATCTTGCTTAACTGTTATGGCATGGTAGTCAACCACGCAGAAAAAACAGTTGTATTGTTTTTGCAATTCAACCCATTGGGAAATAGCCCCAATATAGTTGCCTATGTGTAGTTCACCTGATGGCTTAATGCCCGAGAATAGTGTTTTCATATACGCTTAGTTTAATGTAAAAGCTGTTATTTTTCAATTAGAGCTCTAAATTAGGATTAACTTTTAATTTTTGCCAGGGAACTGTTTTTTTAGACTTAAATTTGAAGTAAGTAGCTGAGGCAATCATCGCCGCATTGTCAGTGGTGTATTCCATTTTTGGCATAGAAAAATCTAGCCCAAGTTTTTTAACTTCTTCACTTAATTTTTCTCTTAATCTAATATTTGCAGCAACTCCCCCGGCTAAAAAAACTGACTTGGCTTTATATTCTTTTGCTGCGCGAATAGTTTTTGCAACTAAAACATCGACGACCGCTTCTTGAAATTCAAATGCGTATTCAGAAATTTTCTTTTTAAAATTTTTATCTTTTTGCGTGGCATAAAGTAAAGCAGTTTTTAAGCCAGAAAAAGAAAAATCATAATTTTTAGAATCCAGCATCGGTCGAGGTAAACTGGTGATAGTATTTTTGCCATTAAATTTTTCAGCATATTTAGAAATTATTGGTCCTCCTGGATAACCTAAGCCTAAAAGCTGTGCCGCTTTATCAAAAGCTTCGCCGGCGGCATCGTCGCGCGTTTCGCCAATGGTTTTATAGTTAAGATGATTCTTTAATAAAACTAATTGCGTGTGTCCACCAGAGACAGTTAAAATGATGGCCGGAAATTTAGTTTTTTCTTGATCAATAAAGTTGCTGTAAATATGACCTTCAATATGATTAACCGCGACGATTGGTAGTTTCCAAACATAAGCTAAAGATTTAGCGGTTTCAACACCAATCATTAAAGAGGTGATTAAGCCTGGCCCAATTGTGACGCCAATAGCCGATAGTTTTTTAGGCGCTATTTTTTTATTTAGTCCAGCTTTTTTCAAGGCCTCGTCAATCACAGGAATTATATTTATAACATGCTCGCGTGCCGCCACCTCAGGCACAACCCCGCCGTATTTTTGGTGAATTTTTATTTGTGATGAAACCACATTAGAAATAATTTTAAGCTTATTTCCTTTGCCTTCGGCGACGGACGCCGCGGTTTCATCACAACTTGTTTCGATAGCTAGTATATACATATATTTATCTAGGCTTTACTATAGCAAAAAATATGCTAATATGGCAGTATTAAAATAATGTCTAATGGCGGACTTGTCCGCCGTAGCCCCGACATTTTGTCGGGGCGTAGGCGGATGTGGTGAAATTGGTATACACGCCAGCCTTAGGAGCTGGTGCCGTAAGGCATGAGAGTTCAAGTCTCTCCATCCGCACAATTGTATAATTCATCTAAAAAGCATCCTTAAATAGTGTTTATTTAAGGTTTTTCTTATAAAACCCAGTAAAATAGGGCTATTTTTTGTTGTCTATTGACATAAAACTAGATTAGTGCTATAATAGGTATATTACTGAATCTGATAAGAACCTTGAAAAAACCGAGATTAAATTAATTATTGTTCTCGTCTTTTAGCAGGCGGGTATAATAATTAATTTAATTTCAAAAATAAACCACATAATAATGAAAAAATTAGCAGTTGTTATAATTGCAGTATTAGCAGTTCTGTTTTCTTTCGGTTCAGTTTCAGCCCAAATATCAACTGAAACATCGTTCAAAGCCGATGAGGGTTTTACCGGTGTTGATGTAAACCGTGTATCAGTAAAGATCCCAAACGTTTCGTCCACATATGACCTTAAGACTAATATAAACGGTCAAAAAGTTAATGACGTTTTCAGTCTTTTCTATACTGAAGCTGTCAATACAAAAAACTTTACTTTTGAACCTGGCTTTATAAAGTTGGGTGACATGAAAGAAGATGACGAATATTTCGTTGACCTCTTTGCAAAAATAAAGTTCAACAATTTTTCTATCTCGGCAGAAATCGGACAGGGCGTCGGAGAGAAACAGGCTCCACGTAGTTACTTTATCTCGCGTTTTTCTCATAGTAAAGTTACTACTGAAATCGGATTCGTAACCAAAAAGGGATATAACAATCTTGAAGAAGTTTTTCAGGATAAATATTACTGGCTGGGCTATCATCCTGATAATTTATTTTTTGCTCTAGGTAACAACATCAATACAACTTGGGCGATTGCCAGCACAAGAGACCTTCCTGATTTCGGTAATTTAACCTTCTTGAGTGTTGATAGAAAGACAGGCAATTTTTGGATGAGATCACAAACTGGTATCTTGTCAGCTAACAAAGGTTTCTTTAGCTTAGAAAACCTAGTAAGCTCAGCAAGCTATCTCATAGTGACACCTTTTCACTATAAGCATTTCTCTCCATCAAGCACCAAGGGTTTGTATTCAATCAAACTTGATGTAAAAAAGGTTGAAAATATTGAGAAGAAAGAAATATTGTTCGGCAGACAGTTTGGTCAGTTCGGACAGGTTTCGCTCGGTGGACAGAATGAAATTGGCAACGGCAATGGTTTTATCGCAGAATATTTCAACTCAATTCAGATTGGCAAATTTGTCGGTTCTTTGGAACTGAGGTATGAAACCTTAGCAAAGAAATTAACTGGCTTTACTACTCTGAAATATAATCTATAAATTTGTACCTTTTAAGAAATAAACAATGACGGATATCTCCTTAGATATCCGTTTTTGCTATTTAGCGAGAGTTTTTTGTTTATGGTATAATAAATTACGTTTTAAAATATAATTTGATTAAATTAATATGCCTAAACCAATTGTTTTTGATCCAGATATTGAATCATCGCGTCTTATTGCGGCGCTGTCCTACTTTTGGATTTTGTTTCTTATCCCTTTGCTTTTAAAACGTGATTCTAAATTTACGCAGTTTCATGCTAAACAGGGTTTAGTTTTATTTTTGGTTGAATTTGTGGTTGGCGGACTTATTTGGGTTCCTTTAATTGGTCAAGTTTTACTTGTAGCGGTTATTGTTTTAGCCATCGCTGGCATTGTTAAGGCTTATAATGGCGAATCATGGAAAATGCCTTTTATTTATAAATGGAGTGAAAAAATCAAACTATAATTTTTTACTTTTAACTTTTTAATATATGACTTTTATAAAATTTTTTAAAGATTTAGGCATTAAAGACGTCCCAACCGTTGGTGGTAAGAATGCTTCTTTAGGCGAAATGTATCGCACACTTACCTCTAAAGGAATTCGTGTGCCAAATGGTTTTGCTACTACTGCTGAGGCTTATCGCCACTTTTTTAAAGCCACCGGTTTAGAAGCTCAGATTAGAAAGATTTTAAAAGGTCTAGATACTCATAATGTAAACGATTTAGCACGCCGCGGTAAACAGATCCGAGAAATAATTATTAAGGCGGAATTTCCGAGCGAATTAAAGCGCGACATTATTACGGCTTATGACAAGTTGTCAAAAATGTATAAAACTAAGCATCTTCACGTTGCGGTTCGCTCTTCAGCCACAGCTGAAGATTTGCCAGACGCTTCTTTCGCTGGTCAGCAAGAGACCTACCTTAATATAAGCGGTCATGAAGCACTCTTAATTGCCGTTAAAAAGTGTATTGCTTCCTTGTTTACTAATCGTGCTATTTCTTATCGGGTTGATAAAAAATTTGATCACTTTTCAATCGCACTATCTGCCGGTATTCAGAAAATGGTTCGTTCAGATTTAGCTTCATCTGGTGTTATGTTTTCGATTGATACTGAATCAGGTTTTAAAGACGTAGTTTTGATTAACTCAATTTATGGCTTAGGTGAAAACATAGTTCAAGGTAAAGTTAGCCCTGATGAATTTTTAGTTTTCAAACCAACTGGACAAATTATTTCTAAAAATCATAGTCGCAAGCGCATTAAAATGATTTATAACTTTAAGGGTGATAATCCAGTTAAAGATGTACCAGTTAAAGCTAATGAACAAACTAAGTTTTCAATTACTGATGCTCAAGTTAAAGAATTGGCTCGCGCCGCTATGATGATTGAAGATCATTATAAGAAGCCAATGGACATGGAATGGGCTTTAGATGGTAATGAAAAGAAATTGTACATAGTTCAGGCTCGTCCAGAAACAGTTCAGAGCATGCGCGACTATAGTATTATTGAAGAATATCAATTAGCTTCACGCCCTCATCCAGTGGTTCGAGGGAAAAGCGTTGGTTCAAGAATTGGCTCAGGCGAGGCTAATCGTATCATGAGTATTAAAGAAATTTCTCAGTTTAAAAAAGGCCAAGTTTTGGTAACCGACATGACTGATCCAGATTGGGAACCAATCATGAAAATTGCTTCAGCCATTGTAACTGATAAAGGCGGCCGAACTTGTCACGCCGCAATTATTTCTCGTGAATTAGGTATCCCTTGTGTGGTTGGTACAGAAAACGCTAGTCATGTTATTAAGAGTGGTGACAAAATCACGGTTGATTGTTCAGCAGGTGATGATGGATTTGTTTATCCAGGCATTGTGCCTTTCAAAGTTAAAAAAACTAATATCAAATCTCTTGGTCGACCAAAGACTAAGATGATGATGAATATTGGTACACCAGAAATTGCTTTTACTTCTTCCTTTATTCCTAACGACGGCGTCGGTCTAGCCAGAGAAGAATTCATTGTTAACAATTATATTAAAGCTCACCCAATGGCTTTGATAAATTATCCAAATATTGCCGACAAGAAAGCTAAAAGAGAAATTGAAAAAATTACTGAAGGTTGGACTGACAAAAAACAATTCTTTATTGATAAGTTGGCTCAGGGAGTCGGGATCATCGCCGCGGCGTTTTACCCGAAACCAGTTATCATTCGTTTGTCAGATTTTAAGACCAACGAATATGCTAATTTAGTTGGTGGCAAAGCTTATGAACCAATTGAATCTAACCCAATGATGGGTTGGCGCGGCGCTAGTCGTTATTATGATCCAGCTTATCAAGCGGCTTTTGTTTTGGAATGCTTAGCTTTGAAAAAAGTTCGCGATGATATGGGTTTGAAAAATTTAAAGATTATGATTCCAATGTGTCGTACGGTTGAAGAAGGTAAGAAGGTGATTGAGATTATGGCTAAGAATGGTTTGAAGCAAGGCAAGGATGGTTTACAAATTTATGCCATGGCTGAGATTCCTACTAACATTATTTTGGCTGAAAGGTTTGCTAAAGTTTTTGATGGTTTCTCGATTGGTTCAAATGACTTAACTCAATTTACTATGGCGGTTGATCGTGATGCCGGTACTCTAAAAATTGCTGGCGTAGCTAATGAGAAAAATGAGTCGGTTAAATCATTGATTCGTTATCTAATTGAAGTTGGTAAAAAGACTAAGACTAAGGTTGGTATTTGTGGCCAAGGTCCTAGCGATTTCCCAGATTTTGCTCGTTTTTTGGTAGAAGCTGGCATTGACAGTATCTCTCTAAACCCGGATACTGTTATAAAGACAACGATTGATGTCCTAAAGACAGAAAAGCGTTTGAAAAGATAAATCCTCTAATTTAATTTTTATGAAAAAATTTCTAGCTTTCCTTTTTGATGTAGTTAAAATGGTCGTTATTTCTCTGGCCATTATTATTCCTGTACGTTATTTTTTGATTCAACCTTTTTATGTTAAGGGGGCTTCAATGGAACCAAATTTTCATGAAAATGAATATTTAATGGTTGATGAAATATCATATCGTTTTAGTCCGCCTAAGCGCGGCGACGTTATCGTTTTCCGTTATCCAAAAGATCCACAAGAATATTACATTAAGCGCTTAATCGGTTTACCTGGTGAAACAGTTGAAATAAAAGATGGCTCGGTTTATATTATTGATGCCGCTGGTTCAACTTCTAAAGTTGAAGAAAATTATTTACCGTCTTATGTTTCAACCGTAGCTCTAGCTTCGGAACCAGTTAAGTTAGCAGCTGATGAGTATTATATGATGGGTGACAATCGTAATGGCTCAAAAGATTCACGTAGTTTCGGACCAGTTAAAAAAAGTTTCGTGATTGGTCGAGTTTTTCTTCGTGGTTGGCCAATTAATGAATTTGGTTTAATCCCTGCCGGCTCGTCCGTGCTGACAAAATAATTATTACTATATGCCATCAAGAACATTTGGTGCTAAGAAAAAAGTTCCTAATCCAGCCCCGCGTTCTTCGCGTCGCGGTGAACCACCGACAAGGCTAAAAGGAACTAAAGATATAATTCCTGAAGAATGGCGCTATTGGCGTTTGGTGGTTGATAAAGCTTTGCAGTTAGCAAAGATTTATGATTTTGAACGTTTAGAAACACCGTTGATTGAACCTTTGATGTTATTTGAAAGAGCCTTTGGCAAACAAAGTGATTTTGTTACTAAACAACTTTACTCTTTTATTGATCATGATAATGATAAAGTAGCTTTACGACCACAACTTAGACCATCATTAGTTAGAGCGGCTATGGAGCATGCTTTAATTGATGAAACTAAGTTTGCTAAATTATGTATGTTTGGTCCAGTTTTCCGTTATGACCGAGTTCAATCTGGTTTATTAAGACAACATACGCAATGGTCTTTGGATGTTATTAATAACCTCTCACCAATTGCTGATGCGTTAGTTATTATGATTGGTTATAATTTTTTCAAAGAATTACAACTTGAAGTGCGGGTTGATATTAATAGCTTAGGTGATGCTGAATGTCGCGCTGCTTATTCAAGTAAGTTGGCTGAATTTTATAAAGAGCAAACCAAGAAAATGAAATTGCCGATTGAACTAAAAAAACAATTAGCCAAACACCCAATTGAAGGTTTGTTATCGACTGATGAAAGGTTACAAGAAATTAATCAAGACGCTCCAGCGATTGTTGATTTTCTATCCGAAGAAGCTAAAAATCATTTTTTTGCTATCATAGAACACCTTGATGCTTTCGGCGTGCCTTATAATCTTAACTCTAAATTATTTGGTGGCTCAGATTATTACAGTCGAACCGTATTCGAATATGTTTCTCCAGAAGAAGAGGGTCGTAAGGAAGTCGTTCTTGGGTCAGGTGGTCGTTATGATTCATTGTTTGATCGTTTGTTTGGTCGACCAATTAGTGCGGTTGGTTTAGCAATCGGTTTAGAAAGAACGGTTAGCCGTATTCGTAATTTAGATTTACCAGTTGAAGATGCTTGCTCTGATATTTACTTAGCTCAATTAGGTGATCAGCCACGTCAGAAAGCGCTCGCTATGTTTGAAGAATTACGTAAGGCTGGATTTAAGGTTAGCCAAGGTTTTCTTCATAGTGCCTTAAAGCATCAATTAGAAGAAGCTCAGAAAATGAATGTCCGTTATACTTTAATACTTGGTCAAAAAGAATTAATGGATGGCACGATTATTATTCGTGATATGGAGTCGGGTGCCCAAGAAGTAGTTGACGCTAAGAAGATTATTCATGAAATAGAGAAAAGACTAATACCTAAGGTTAAATAGTCCTTCACTCGCTTCGCGAGTTTCGGACTACAAGTTTACTTTGTTTAATTTAATGTTAGCTTCTTCATGGAAGTGCTTGCCCTCCGAAGCTTTAGCGAAGGAGGGTTGACAAGGAGCTTTTAATAAGTTATATTCTTAACATCTTATTTATATATTTCTAGAAAGTAGGTACAATCCATGGTTGAATTCAAAAGAAAAAAAGGCGAAACATTTGAAAGCTTTTTGCGCCGCTTTAATAAGCGTTTGCAACAAAGTGGTAGCTTATATGAAGCTAGAAAGAATCGTTACCACAAAAAAGATAAGAATGAAAACGCTAAGCGTAAAAGCGCCTTAATCGGATTAGAACTCCGCGAGAAAAAAGAATATATGCGTCGCACTGGTAAGCTCAAAGATGAGCTTATGGGACGCTGGTAAATTTATTATAAAAAAAGTAGAGACGCATAATTTTGTGTCTCTACTTTTTTATTTGAATCCAGGAATAAATCTTTTGATTGTTTGTAGCCTAGATCGCTTAGCGTATTCTTTAATTTTATTTTTAGCTCTTCTGGTTTTAACAAATTTTAACCAATCATAATTGGGACCAGCACGATTGGCATCCATAATAATCTCTACCATATCACCGTTTTTTAAAACAGCATCAAGTGCAGCCATACTGTTGTTTATTCTGGCCGAAACACATTTATTGCCTATATCAGTGTGAACCGAATAGGCAAAATCAACCGGCGTCGCGTCGTTTGGTAAATCATAAACGTCGCCTTTAGGCGTGAAAACAAAGATGCGATCTCTAAAAATATCTAATTTAACTTCTTTTAAGAATTCTTGGCTAGTTTTTGCTTCGCGTTGTACTTCTAAAATTTCCTGTACCCAACGAGGGGTTCTTTCTTCATCACTATCTCGTTTTTGTTTGTAGTACCAATGAGCTGAAATACCATAAAGAGACTCTTCATACATTTCTTTGGTTTTAATTTGAAATTCGGTTGGTCGGCCTTCGGGGCCAAACACGGTGGTGTGAATACTACGATAACCGTTTGGCTTTGGAACAGCAATATAATCTTTAAAACGATTATAATTTGGTTTCCAAATAGAATGAACAATTCCTAAAGCTTTATAGCAGTCAGCTATATTATCAACTACAATACGTAAAGCAAAGACGTCATAAATTTCATCAAACTGGCGATTTTTTTCTTGCATTTTTTGATAGATACTATAAAGGTGTTTAAAGCGACCACTAATTTGGTGATTTATTTTTTCAGCAATTAATCTTTTATCAACTATTTGTCTAATCTGTTCAATATATTGATTCAATTCGGCCTTACGTTCTATCTCATATTTATATTCTAATTTTTTGTATTCGTCTGGTTGTAAATATTTAAAACAAATATCTTCCATTTGCCAACGTAAACTCCAAATACCGAGAAGGCCGGCAATTGGTGCATAAATTTCTAAAGTTTCTTGAGCAATGCGTTTTTGTTTTTCTGGAGTTAGTGCATCTAAGGTTCTTAAGTTATGTAGTCGGTCAGCGAACTTGATTAAGATAACACGTAAGTCTTCGGCCATGGCTAAAAACATTTTGCGTAAACTTTCACGATAGCGTTTAATGCCGCGATATCTAATCTTACTCAACTTAGTTATACCCTCGACCAGCTTAGCCACTTCGGCGCCGAAAGTATTTTTAATATCTTCTAAAGTAGTGGTAGTGTCTTCCGGAACATCATGTAATAGACCAGCTACTATGGTTGGTAAGTCAGCTTTAATTTGTGCCAAAATAAAAGCCGTGTTTAAGGGGTGCTGAATATAGAGCTCGCCGCTTTTACGTTTTTGGTCACCATGTGCCGTAACAGAAAAATCATAAGCTTGGCGGATTAGTTTAGTATCCGCGTTTGGTTGGTTTTTAGAAACCTGCTCTATGATCTGTTCTATTGTCATAATCGTTGCATCGTGGGGAAATAATGTGGTATTATGATTATAAAAGTACTAGCCCAGCTAGTCAAAAAATTTCATGAAACAACGCTATTTCCGCTTTTTAATCTTTTTCATCGCCGTTTTCGCGGCTGGTTTGTTTTTTGTACATTCCATAGAAGCGGCTCAACTTAATACCGGTCTTAATTTTGCGACCGGGACTGGTTTATCTAACCAAGACATTAGAATCACGATTGCTAAAATAATTAGAATTATTCTTGGCTTCTTAGGTATCATTGCCGTAGGGTTAACTCTCTACGCTGGTTTTTTATGGATGACCTCAGGTGGTAATGAAGACAAACTTGCTCAAGCTAAACTTATTTTACGTAACGGTATAATTGGTTTAATAATCATTCTAGCTTCTTTTGGAATTGTATCTTTTATTTTAGGTCGTTTGATGAGTGCGACCGGCGGATCCGGTGGTGAGAACGGAAATGGAAACGGAAACGGAGGAGGCATCGGCTCGCTTGGTAATGGAATTGTTAAAAGTGTTTATCCAGAACCATTCCAAACTAATGTTCCGCGTAACACTAGTATCATTGTTACTTTCCGTGAACCAATTTTAGCTTCTAGTATTTGCGTCGATGTTACTAATAATTTATGTGCGCCTGGTACTAAAATAAAAACCACTAGTGTAAATATTTATAATACTCTTCCGCCAATAGTTAATGTTACTGATGTTTTTGCAACCTCTACTGATAACAAAACTTTTGTTTTCAAACCAGTCTCTCCAATTGGTTCTCCTAATGGCAATGTAAATTATACAGTTAAGTTAACTCAAGATATAAAGAAGGCTGATGGTAGCAATGCTTTTAAGTTGTCTGATTTTTACTGGACATTTGAAACTAATAATTTATTAGATTTAATTTCACCTAAAATTAAAAGTATTACTGACGGTGGAATATTCCCCTTGCCTGATAATGAAGCTGATGTAGTTAGTGGTACAGAAGAAGCTACTCCAGCGACGGGTGCAATCACTGTTAATGGCACGCCTAGCACTTATCAAGCAGCCAGCGCTGGGATTCAGCGTTTAACTCCACCAATTAATCCTCCTGAAGCCACAATTAGTGGAACTAATAATTGTAAAGATGGAAATATTATAGCTACTATTGTTGTTGGTAATAAAGTTAATTTACATTATAGCCAGTCAGGTTTAATAAGCGGCGATGTAGCAATTGTTAATAATAAAGTTGATATTAATCCTTGTGGTCTAAGTCTAACCTTAACCACGGCCGTTGTTGGAACTCAATGGCGTATTGATGTTGTTTCAGAAAAAACCTCTGACACCTTAACAGTTGGCTCAAAAACCTATTCCTTTGTTAGCTCTAATCCTTCATTAGATCCTACCAAAATTATTGCTGTAGCTAACGTCGCTACTACGGCGAGTAATATTGCCGCTGCAATTAATGATATTAATCCTGATGTAACCTCTCCATCAGTTAACGGTGCGGTTGTTAACGTAAGAGCTAAGGTGGCCGGTGTACTTGGTAATAGTATTGAGTTATCAAGTTCTAATAATGTAGCCCTTGGTTTTGGCGCTGGTATGCATGGTGGAACAGACAAAACAACAACTTACACAATTAAAGATAAGCCGGATCAACCAAAAAATACTGTTATCCAAATAAACTTTAATGAAGCAGTTAATCCTTTAATGGTATCTGGTACCAGTGAAGAGCTAGCTGATAAATTTAAAATTGTTAATGCTGACTCAGCGGCCAAAGCTAATACTGAAACTTGTAATAAAGATAGTGATTGCCGCTCTTATAAATGTGTTAGTGGCGTTTGTCAGGGCGACCAACTAGCTGGTAGTTTTATGGTTTCTAATCAATATAAGACTGTAGAATTTATTTCTGATACTAAATGTGGTGTTAACGGTTGCGGTGAAAATATTTATTGTTTGCCAGCCAACAGCAATTTAAAAGTTGAAATGAAAGCCGCTAGCCTTAAGGCTTGTACTTCTAATACCGATTGTACTTTTATGCCCTACAGTACTTGTACACAAGGAGTTTGTGAAGATTTAACAAACCATAAAAATTATCCTACCGCTCCGAGCTTAAACGGTGTGGTTGACTTAGCTGATAATTCTTTAGATGGTAATCGTAACGATAACCCACAGGGTCAAGCTGATTTTTACGATGAAAATAAGACTCCAAAAGATAATGCCGATAGAGGTGATAATTATTTATTGTCTTTTTGGATTAGTGATCGACTTGATTTAACTCCACCGAATTTAACTAGCCTAGATGTTAATAATAATGCTTCTCAGGTTAATTTAACTCAGGCGATTGAAATTGTTTTTTCTAAAATAATGATGTCTTCTAGCTTGGCTACCGGAACCGTTACGGTTAATAATGGCACTAAAGATATAGTTCATAAGTTAATTAATTTGTGGAGTCTGGCTAATGACCCAATTGGTTATTGGATAAGTAAACAAGATGTTGATGTAGCACCTTTTGATGGTCAGCCTGATAGAACCAAGGCTTACTTAAATCATGGTTCGTTTAGTGACTCAACTTATTATGAATCACAAGTTGGTTCTGGTGTTAAAGATATTTATCAAAATTGTTACAAACCATCATCTGGTCCAAGTTGTTTAGCTAATCCCTTGCAACCTTCTTGTTGTCGCAATGAAGATCAGGGTGGCGTTTTGACCCCGACAACCAACCTTACGCCCGAGGGGAATTGCCCCCAAGTAATTAACCAATAGTTTTTGTTATGATTAGATTACGTAAAAAAGTTATTTTTTCAACCCTAGCAGTAATTGTTATTACTGGAGCTTTGTGGTTTTTTGCTGCGCCTTTTACAGTGCATGCCTTAGATACTGGTTTGAATTATGCCACTGGTACTGGTTTGTCAGCCCAGGATCCACGCGTGGCCGTTGCTAAAATAATTAGAATTATTATTGGTTTCTTGGGTGTTATTGCCTTGGGCTTAATTATCTATGCTGGTTTTATTTGGATGACAGCCAAGGGTGAAGAAGAGAAGATTCAGCAGGCTAAAAAAATTATGATCAGCGCCGTAATTGGCCTAGCAATTATCTTAGCCTCTTTTGGTATTACTTCATTTATTATTAGTAGTTTATCGGGTGCGACCGGCGGCGGTTCAAGCGGCTCTTGTAGCCCAGCTTGTTCTCAGGGTCAATATTGCTGTAATAGCTCTTGTCAAAATACTCCTTGTAATACAATCGGTGGAGGTAATAATGTATTTCTTGTTACTGGTACAACTCCAGCTCATCAAGCTGTTAATGTTATTCGTAATGCTGTAATTCGTTTTCGTTTTAATAGTGGAGTTAGTAATACTTCAGTATCTAATTCTAGCTTTACAGTTAAAATTAGCGGAGCTGATGTTGATGGTCAAAGAGTAGTAAATGGAAACTACATTGAGTTCACACCTAATGCGGCTTGTGATGCGCCTAATGAGACTTTAAAATGTTTTCCTAAAGATGCTTTAATTTCCGTTGTAGCTACAACTGATATTAAGGATGTTAATAATAGGTCTTTGACTTGTGGTGGAACTTCACGTTGTCTGTTAGATTTTACTACCGGGAATATAGTTGATACTGAAAAGCCACAAATAAATATTACTAGTCAACAAATTTGTACAGCCACTAACAATAATCTTCAAGCCAGTAGTATTGATAATTATGGTGTTTCAAAAATTGATTTTTATGTAGCTAATAATTTGGTTGGTTCTAGTATTAATCCTAATCCATACCCTGGAGTTACTTTTAATGCTTTAACACAGTGGACAGCGGTTGGTAACACTGGTGATGAAATTGTCTTAAAAGCGACAGCTTATGACATTGATACTAATGAAGCTTCGGCGGAAAAAACAGTTCGTTTATCACCGGCGCATTGTTGTAATGGAGTAAAAGATGGCGATGAAACGGGCATTGATTGTGGTGGTAGTTGTTTGTCTTGTTCTGGCCAAGCTTGTTCAAGTACACCTGGCCAGTGTGCTAATAATTTATGTCAATCTGATCTTTGTAGCGGATCTGGTAGTTTACAGGGCTGTGTTTGTCAGGATCGACCAAAAATTACTTGGGTAAGCCCAGCCGGTGGTTTTTGTTCCAACGATGTTAATAAATCTTGTCATGTAAATACTGATTGTACTACCGGTGGAGCTTGTGATCTAGGTACGCCAAACGGAACTGTCGGTAACTTTGTAACTATTGCTGGTTCTGGTTTTGGTACAACTCCTGGTAAAGTATACTTTAATAATACCGAAGCTGATTTAGCTAGTGACCCAACGGCTGGCAACCCATTATGTAAGAATACGGCTTGGCAGGATGGCCAAGTTATTGCCGTGGTACCACTTGGAGTTAGCGACGGAATAATTTCTGTTGAAACTTCTAGCGGCGCCAAGGACACAACTAAAGATGCTTATGGTCCATTGATTAATGATTTTAAAAAGAACACGATTGATCGTCCTGGTATTTGCGCACTTTCTCCAACTAAAGGAAAAATTAATGATGAGGTCAAATATCAAGGTATTAAATTAATTAATGCTAAGGCTTATTACGGTGATTTAATAAATCCAATTGATGCTATTAATTCTTCATTTACTGTTTCTAAAGAAGGAACCGCCGAAGTGCCAAATATTAATTCTGGTTCAACTACTACCTTTGTTTCAAAGGCAAGCATTGAAAGTAACTTTTTACCATTTACCAAAGAAAATGAACCATACAATGGTCCAATTATTAGTTCGGTTGAGCCATTAACTGGCCCAGTCGGGCAATATGTTACTATTCGTGGTACTGGTTTTGGTTCTAGCCGTTCTACTAGTAAGGTATTTTTTGGTCCAGTTACTGGCGGAGTTGAGGCTAACTATTCTTTCCCTGATGTATGCGCTGACAGTACTTGGAATGATAAACAAATCGTAGTTAAAGTTCCTCCTGGGATTGCTACTAATTTAGATTACCAAATTACTTTACAGCGTAGTGGTTTTGCTGATGCTAATTCTAATGATCAAAAGTTTGTTGCAAAAAGCGGCACACCAGATCCAGGAGTTTGTCGTCTACAGCCTGCTTTAGGTCAAGCTAATAGTGAAATAATGTTGTGGGGTGAATATTTTGGCTCTAAGGATGCTAATAGTATTGTTCGTTTTTATAATAATCGTAATCAACAAGGCGCTGCTATTACTTTTTGGGATATTGATCAATCAGCTTCTGGTATAAAACCCTGGAAAGTTATTACAACAGTTCCACAAGCCGCTGCGACCGGACCAGTTCGTTTATTAGCTGGCACAACTCCTCAAATCAGTAACGCTCTTAATTTTATAGTTGGTCAGTGTACTAAAGATGCTGATTGCGGAACAGAAGTTGGTGCAACTTGTTGTGCAGCTGGTTTACCCGAAGCTGGTAAATGTAAAAATACTCCAACTGAGTGTTATGGTTCAGTTGCGACCAGCGTTTATCAGTGGCGTTTTTCAACTGGTAGTTTAAATCAATGTGCTCCGGATCAACCAAATAGATGTGGTACGGTTTGTTGTTCTGGCGCTTGTGATCCAGTAACTCCAAATAAATGTTTAAAGTGTTTGCCTAAACAAAATGAATGCGGTGATCATAAATGCTGTAATCAATCTTGTGTTGGCACTCCAATCAGTCACTGTCCTGATCCAAGTTCTTGTTCTGGTTATTCTTACAATCAATGTTTAGAGGGTTTCTATTGTCCAAACAAACCAGGCCTTTGTTCGCCTTATCCAGGAACAGGTAACCCAATTGAAGTAGGTGATGGTTGTAGTGATGATGTTTGTTTAAATAAATCAGGCTGTAAAGATAGTAAAGGTCTGAATATTTGTCATTATGATTCAGTGCTTAATAAGTGCGTACAGAATAACACTAACCCTTGTACCAAAGCTGTAAAAGATAGTAACGGCGACCCTATTACGGAAACCGCACGATGCGATGCTTATAGTAATGGTTTCCATTGGCAAATTACTCGTGCTAATTGTCCTCTTGGTTGGCGTAAAATATCTAACAATGTTTGTGTTGATAACACTGATATAAATGGACCTTGCACTAAATGTTCTAATAATTTTACTTGTCAGATGTCAGGTACTGATAGTAAGTGCGCTCAAGCTGATACTATTTGTCCGACTGGTTCAACGTGTAATATTTTGTCTGGTAAATGTACTAAACCAGATACTGGTAAATGTGATTGTTGTTGTAGTAAAAAGAATAACAACGCCGACTGTTGTTTCGGTTTAAAATGTGAAGGTGATTGCGGCGCAGATTCAACTAAGTTTGGTTTGTGTTCTGGTTGCGCGCCAGGCGGTGTACCGGATGATAGCTTATGTAATTGTCTTGGTTCAACTGGTAGCTACTGTGATACAAATGGTGCTCCAGGTGGTGTCTGTCGAGACTGTACAGACATTAAAGATCCACAGGCTTGCTCAGACCATGAATATTGTTGTGTTGATGGTAAGAATGGAAATAAATGTAAGGGGCTTGATGATGGCACTCGTTTTCAAGAAAATGGTGCCGGTGTATTCTATTGTTCTTATTTTAATTGTAACAACACTTACCCAAATTCTTGTAAGGGCTTTGCAGAAAAAACTGGAGTTTATAATAAACTAACAACCTGTCAGCAGTCTTGTATAACGGCGCCAATTATGTGTGGTAGGGGCGGTAATAATGAACAATGTATTGATACTTATTGTCCTGGGGCTTTGCGTTGTGATACAAAAACTTGTGAATGTAAAACCGATGATCCTGGGCCTGGTCTACCATGCAAGGACCAGCAAGGAAATTGTAACGGAGTTTGTTCTATTGGCTATCAATGTTTATTACCCGCAGGTTATAATGGTGGTGGTAACGCACCGATTGGTAACGGAAATATCGGCGACGGTAATGGTGGCGGAAACGGTCAAGATACTTGTCGTTGTTGTTGTAAACCACCAGTTAACCCAAACGATGTTGATACTTGTAAATCAATTAATAATAACTTGAGCTGTTTGCCTGACAAAGAACCATGTACCAGTCCAGCTAAAGAACGGGGTCTTTGTTGTGGTTGTAGTAAGGATGCTGATTGTGGTGATGTAGCTACAACTGGTTGTAGTACAGTTGATCGTTGTTGTAGAACTAGACCAGCAGTTTCTGGTCGTGTGCCGGCAGTTAACGCAACTAATGTTTGTCGTAATACAGCTATTGAAGCAACCTTTAATCAAAAAATGGATACTACTAGTTTTAATGAAAATGTCTTCTTAATCGGTGACTACAAAGGAGCACTTTGTCCATCTGATTTTTCACCTGTTGCTTCAGCTTCTTCTAGCACAACCGGAAGATTTGCTTCAATTATTTTTTCCATTAAGCAGGTGATTGCTAAGATTTTCCCATCGCTAATTGATAAACCAGCCTTTGCTGATTTTGGTCATCTTTGCTATGTCAAAGGCAACGTGGTTAGTTATGATATTGGTTCATCTCAAACCAAAGTTTCCTTTAGTCTTGGTAGAGCGCTTGATATAGGTATTAATTATTACTTTATTTTAAAAGGTGACCCAGATTTAACTAATCAAAATACTAAAGATTATTACAATGCTAATATCAATAGTATTTATAAAATTGGAGCAACCGGTGCGGTTCAGCCACCAGCTGTAAATCAATTTACTCCAGCAACTATTTTCAGTAACGCTGAAATTTGGTCCTTCACTACTGGCGAAGATATTTGTAAACTTGACAAAGTAGACATCAAACCTTCATTCCAGCTGTTCCAGCGTTCAAAACAAGTAGGAACAACTCTTCAGGCATCCGCTTTGGATAAAAGAAATAATCCAATTCAAACACTCCCAGGCTCTTATTCCTGGGGTTGGAGTTGGCTATCTGATAATACTGATATTGCTACTTTAGCACAGGGTGGTTTAGGCCAAGAGTTTACTGCTGTACCAACTTCAGGTAATAAACAAGATGCACAAACTTTTGCTAGAGCTAAAGCAAAAATTCTGGTTGATACTGTTAATGTTCCATCAACCAAAGATGAAGTCCGCGAAGGCGTTGCTACTTTACGCGTTTTCTTGTGTGAAAATCCATGGCCAGTTTATTATTCAGAACCACCTTTCCCAAGTGGGTATACTTGGCCTTGGCAAGATAGCACTCAAAAAATAGAATTTTATTATTGTCGTGATAAAGCCGGTGTTGGTACAATCGATGACTTACCATCCTTATCTAACCCACCAATTATCCCACCAGGAACAGGTACTAGAAAAATTTGTATGTTTGGCGCTAACGCTGGTAAAACTTGTAGCTCCGATGCTAACTGTAATAATTTAGCTGGTAGTTGCTTGTCAGAAGTATTAAAAGAATTCTTTTTCTTTAGAGAAACTGAGCCAGGTATACCAAATATCGCGGGGACAGCTGATCCTTTAGGCGGCAAAGTTAATCTAACTTGGTCAGCGACTGTTAACGCTAGTAAATATAAAGTTTACTATGGCGTAAACCCAGGACAATATATTTTTACAGCCGATGTTTCGGCAGCTAATGGTCAGGTAACAAAAACAATCAGCGGCTTAGTTAATGGTTTAAACTATTATTTTGCAGTCACAGCTTTGTCTGATAAGAATCAGGAAAGTATTTATTCTAATCAACTTAAATTAATGCCAGCTGACACGACACCACCAGCAATTCCTGCTCTTCGTGCTGGAGGCGGTGGCGGTGTTAATAATGGAAAAATATATTTGTCTTGGAAGAAGATAACTGATGCTGATCATTATATAGCTTATATTGGCACGGCCCCCGGGGATTATTCTTTAGCAATACCAGTTAGCACAACAAGCTATACATTTACTAGCATTGGCGGCGGCGGTTTAAATGATAACACTGATTATTATGTAGCGGTTAAAGCAGTTGATGGTGCCTTAGAACCTAATACTAGTGGTTATTCTAATGAAGTTAAGAAAAAACCAAGTGAACCATATTTAATTAGTTTAAGAGATCAGGGCGTTCAAGGAGGTAACAAGGCTAATGTAGTATGGCTACCGTTTCCTAATGCCCTTGGCTATAATATTTATTATCATTTACCTTTAGGAGCCACTGAAAAGATAACTGTTGGTAGCAATGTCACCTCTAAACTTACACCAGCCCTAGCTAATGGTACTTATTCTTTTATAATTAAAGCTATTAGACAAACTAGCCCAGAGATAGAGAGCTCAGCTTCTAATGAATTGTCAATCGTAATTGATAACGGTAACGGTGGCCAATAGTTTTAGAAAATAATTTTTTTATGTTAGACATTAAGCCGGAACAAAATTCTCGTCAACGTTTAAATCAAATGTTGGCCGAGGCTAATAATGGCAATGGTGAAAATTTTAAGCTTGGTATTATTTTATTATCAGTTTTTATAGCTATCTTGTTGCTTATTTTTGGAATTTATTTATTTCGTTCTAAAAAAATAGCAGGTCCAATTAGTAATACTAATAATCAAATTCCGGTTAAAGAAACAATAGTTGATCGTTTACTTGGTAATTCTGGCGCCACTCCAGTCAACATTAAAGACTCTGATAATGATGGTTTATCTGACCAAGATGAGATAACTATTTATAAGACTGACCCCAATAAAACCGATACTGATAATGATGGTTTAAATGATCGTGAAGAAGTGATGGTTTATAAAACCGATCCTTTAAAGGCCGACACTGACGGTGACGGCATGTCTGATGGTCAAGAGATTAAATTAAGACGTAATCCACTTGATCCTAATCCAGCAGCCGAATGGCCACCACGTCCAACTAGTTTAAATCCAACAAAATAATTATTAATCATTGAATTATGTTTAATCAACAGCAGCTACAGCAAGCCGGACCAGTGCCTCTTAATAATGAAACAAATAAAGAGGTTAAATCTCCGGTAACAAATATTAACGAGCCAGCAACTGGAGCAAAACCAGTTGATGATAATACTGACATTTATTATATGCCAGAAAATTTTCAGAAAAACAATCAGGTTGCTGGACGCAACATGAATGTTTCTGGTGTTGTTATTCTAATTTTAGGAATTATATTTTTAATAATTTTAGGCGGTGGTGTTTATATTTATTTAGTTAAACCCGATTTCTTTAGTAGTTTGTTTGGTGGTTCTAGCTCAAATCAATCAGTCAATCAAACCCAGGTTCCGACTGAAACAGTTAAACCGGTTGTTATACCAGAAACTAAGATTCGACCAGCTGGTTCACCTAAAGGTGTTTATTTAGCTTTTCGTAGTGAGCTTGAATTAGCTGATACAGTAGAGAAGTATTTAGCGGTCTTTACTCGTTATGGCACTAAAGCTAAACAAGATAAATTGACTAGTCAAAAGGCTAGTTTAGATTCAATTGGTGGCCAGGGTGATATTTTAACTACTTTACGCGGAACTCCGGTCCCAACACTAGATGGCACAGAAAATATTACCGAAGATATAACTGATCAAAAGGCGACTTTAACGGTTTCTAAAACTGATGGCCGTAATGTCGGTACAATTACTCTTTTACCAGAAGATAACCAATGGAAAATATCAGATGAAGTTTGGCTAGAAACTGCAGTTAAAACTGGGACTGAAAACGGTGCTCCAGTTGCAGCGGCTGATGATGACCAAGATGGTCTAAGTAATTCTGAGGAAATTATTTTAGGGACCAATGTTAAGGCTAGTGATTCAGACGGCGATGGCTTCAAAGATGCTGAAGAATTTAATAATGGTTATAATCCAGCTGGAGCCGGTAAACTGTCAACTAACGCTAGTTTAGGGACTTACCTTAATACAACCTTTAATTTTAGTTTGTTGTATCCGGTTAAATGGGATAGAACAATTGCTTCAACTGATGACTCGGTTATATTCACTGCACCAAACAAACAGTTTGTTCAAATTTTAGTTCAACCTAACTCTAATCAAGATGAAATTGTTAGCTGGTATCGAGCAACCTTTAATGTTACTAGCGTTCCTAATAGTCAGCTTATTATTAATGAAACTTGGAACGGAGTTAAAACACCAGACGGTTTGACAGTTTATTTAACCAATAAAGATAAGAATTATATTTTTGTTCTAACTTATAATTTAGCCTCTACTAAAGTGTTAGAGTACAAAAATATTTTTGACATGATGGTTCGCAACTTGAAACTAGGTGTTTAATCTATGATGGTTGAAATTGCCAACCAGACTAAGATTAATATTAACCGCGCGCTCATTGAGCGGGCGGTTAAAGCAGTTCTTAAGTTTAGTAAGAGGCATGGTCTTGTTTCGGTGGTAATAGTGGGCGATATGGCTATGAAAAAATTAAATCATCAGTATCGTGGTAAAAATAAACCAACCGATGTATTATCTTTTTCTGAGGCTGATAGTAAATTTCCTGATTCTGATTTTATTGGAGAGTTAGTGATTGATTTATCGCAAATAAAAAGACAAGCTAAAACTTTTAAACATTCAGTATCTTTTGAACTAGCTTTTATTGTTATTCATGGTGCGCTTCATCTCGTTGGTTATGAAGATGAGACTGAGGCAGGAGTTTTAGAAATGGATCGTTTAGGAAATAGTTTAATTAAAAAAAATATTTTATGAATTCTGCCAAACGTTTTCTAAAAAGTGTATCTTTTGCTGGCCGAGGTATAGCCAAAGCTTGGCGTGATGAACCAAATTTTCGCTGGGAAATTACCGCCGCTTTAGTCGCTATTTTAGCAGCTTTATTGCTTAAGGTTAGCTACGTTGGCGTGGCCGTAATTATTATGACTTGCTCTTTTGTGATTGCCTTAGAGCTTATTAATACTATGATTGAGATGATTAGTGATGTTTTAAAGCCACGACTTGATGAATATGTTAAGCATATTAAGGATTTAACTGCCGCTGCGGTCGCTGTCGCCGCTTTAGGTTCAATCGGGGTAGCGATTTTTCTATTACTACCACTTATTATAAATTTACTCTGGCAGTAATTATTGTTTCTTGGTATAATAAAGTAGCTTTTTTATTTCATTATTTCAGTATTTGATATTTTATGAAGGAAAATTTAATTGCCGGTCTTGATATTGGTTCGTCTGAAATTAGACTAGTTGTCGGTCAGCGAGTTGATACTGATGCTGGACAAAAAGTTCAAGTGATTGGTGCTGTCTCTATGCCTTCTGAGGGTGTTAGTAAAGGGATTATTAACAGTATCGAAGACACAACAGCTTCTATCTCTGCAGTATTAGAAAAAATTGAACGTCTTTTGGGCGCTCCAATTTCTAATGTTTGGGTTGGTATTAATGGACCAAATCTTAAATGCCAAGCTAGCCGCGGCGTCGTTGCCGTGAGCCGTTCAGATAGCGAAATCAATCAGGAAGACGTGCAGCGTGTAATTGAGGCGGCGCAGGCTTTAGCGGTTCCACCGAATTATGAAATCCTTCATGTTATTCCTTCTAAATTTATTGTTGACTCTCAAGAAGATATAAAAAATCCAGTTGGTATGACTGGTATTAGATTAGAAGTAGTGGCTTTGATTATTCAAAATCTTTCTTCCCAAATAAAAAATCTTACAAAAGCAATTTATCATACTGGTTTAAATATTGATGATTTAGTTTTCTCTCCTTTGGCGGCTTCGGGTGTGGTAGTTACTTCTAAACAAAAGGAATTGGGCGTCGCCGTGGTTAATATTGGGGCCTCTACAACCAGTTTAGCGGTTTTTGAAGAGGGTGAGTTGTTACACGCCGCTGTTTTGCCAATGGGCTCAGCTCATATAACTTCTGATATCGCAATTGGCCTTAGGTGTCCAATTAATTTGGCAGAAAAGATAAAAATTCGTTACGGTAGTGCACGCTCTGATCAGTTTTCTAAAAAAGATGAAATAGATATTTCTGATTTAGTTCAAGAAGAAAATTTGACTGATGAAATTACGGTTATTTCTCGTCGTTATGTTGCAGAAATTATTGAAGCTCGCGTTGAAGAAATTTTTGAAAAGATTGACGCTGAACTTAAAAAAGTTGATCGCTCTGGTATGTTACCAGCTGGTATTTGTTTAATTGGCGGTGGCTCTAAATTATCTGACATTGTTGAGATTGCTAAAAAGAAATTAAGACTACCAGCTTCCTTAGGCTCGAACCGTACAGTAGCAACTGTAGTTGATAAAGTTAATGAGCTAGAATATTTAACTGCTTTAGGTTTAATTGCTTGGGGTGAACAATTAACTAAGTTTCAACCAACCAGTAATTTCCTTAGTAAGTTACCTTTACAGAAGACAATGGATAAAATCAGAAATATTTTTTCAGCCCTTAAGCCATAGTTGATTACTGTACACAAATTGTATACAAACTGCTTGCTATTTAGTTTTTCGCGAACTATAATAATGGTAAGCAGTTTTTTTATTTTTTATAAAATTTTAACCCTATATAAATAGGGATTTAAACATTATTTATATGGCCGAAGTTAAACCATTAGTTGAGAGTTTTGCTAAGATAAAAGTGATTGGTATTGGCGGATCCGGCGGTAGCGCCGTCAACCGTATGATTGACAGTGGTATTAAAGGCGTTGAATTTATTGCTGTTAATACTGATGTGCAGGCTTTGCATTATAACAAAGCGACACGCAAGATTCATATTGGTAAAAATATTACCCGTGGTCTTGGTGCTGGTATGAATCCAGATCTTGGTCGACAAGCAGCTGAAGAAGCTCAGAATGAAATTCGTGATGCTTTGAAAGATGCTCACATGGTTTTTGTAACTTGTGGTTTAGGTGGCGGTACAGGTACCGGTGCTTCACCAATCGTAGCTGAGTTAGCGCGCGACATTGGTGCTTTAACTGTAGCGGTTGTTACTCGTCCTTTTGCTTTTGAAGGTGCACAACGCCGACAAGTAGCTGATCGCGGGCTTGCTGAATTAACTGATAAGGTTGATACAATTATTACTATACCGAATGATAAAATTTTACAGGTGATTGAAAAGAAAACTTCTATCCTTGATGCCTTTATGGTGGTTGATGAAGTTTTAAGACAAGGTGTTCAAGGTATTTCCGAATTGATTACAATTCCAGGTTTGATTAACGTCGACTTTAACGATGTTAAAGCTGTTATGTCTGGTGCTGGCTCTGCTTTAATGGGTATTGGTCAAGCTTCAGGCGAAAATAAAGCAATTGAAGCCGCTAAGATGGCGATTAATTCTCCATTACTTGAAATGTCGATTGAAGGAGCTCGCGGTATTCTCTTTACGATTGTTGGTGGTAGCAATTTAACCATGCATGAAGTCAATGAAGCCGCTAAGATTATTACTTCCTCAGCGGATGAAGACGCAAAGATCATTTTCGGCGCTGTTATTGATCCTAAGTTTAAAGATGAAATTAAGATTACGGTGGTGGCAACTGGCTTTAACGGTAGTAAACGACCAGTTGGTACAGCTTCAATTGCGCCAGATAGAAACTATAGCCCAACGCCATTTATTGAAGAAACAGATGAACATCGCCAACCAGTTAGTAAATCAAAAGCTTCAGCTTTAAAGATTGCTCAAGCTGAGCCAGCCATTAAGAAAGGTAACGTTGATGAAGAAGAGGATGATGAGCTATCAATCCCAACATTTATTCGGAAGAAAATGATGTAAACTTTTTGAAAACTTTTTGAAAAAGTTTTCAATACTTTCAAAATTTTAAGGTGTTTTCTAAAATTTTATAGCGAGCAAAGCTCTACGGCCATAAAATTTTAGAAAACGATATTCGCTCGTCGCAAGCTAGCCGTGAGTGTATAATCTCATTACATACTAATCCCGTTCTATTTATATAGAGCGGGATTTTGTTATAATCTCTAATTAGGGTATCATTAACTAGCAATTTAGTGTTTGATAATAAAAAACTATGAAATTAAGAACATTTTTAACTTTAGCGTTTGTTTTAGTTGTTATGTCTGTTTCTTTTAGCTTAGGTGATATTGCAAAAGCAGGAATTTCTAGTACCCCAAATGAAAATCTTTATGTAACTAATTTTCCTCAAGGGACTAACGCTGTAAAAACTTCTGTGTTATCAGCTGATGGTAGCACTTTATATATTGGAGGAGATTTTTCCTATGTCGGTCCCAGAACCGGCCATGGCGCAATAATTGATACAGGTACAGGAGTTGCTGCTGCAAATAATTTTTTAGTTAATGACGCTATAAGTGTTACTGTCACTGATGGCTCTGGTGGTTGGTATATTGGTGGTTATTTCACTAAGGTGGGTCCTTATGATCGTAACTATATTGCTCATATTTTGGCTGATGGATCTGTTGATGCCACATGGAACCCCAGCCCTAATTTATATGTTTATACTATAGTAGTCGATGGCTCTACAGTTTATGTTGGTGGAGACTTTACTTCTATAGGTGGCCAAACTCGTAATCGTATTGCAGCTCTAGATACTACGACCGGCTTAGCTAGCACATGGAATCCTAATGCTAGTTCTACCATCTTTTCTTTGGCAGTCAGTGGTTCTTTGGTTTATGCTGGAGGTAATTTTACTAGCATAGGAGGCCAAACTCGTAATCGTATTGCAGCTCTAGATTCTACGACCGGCTTAGCTAGCACTTGGGATCCTAATTCAGATTCAGCTGTTGCTACTTTAGCGGTTAGTGGTTCCAATGTTTATGCTGGAGGTTATTTTACTAACATAGGAGGACAAAGTCGTAGCCGTATTGCTGCGCTAGATACTACAAGCGGTTTAGCTACTGTTTGGAACCCTAACGCTAATACAACCGTGCGCTATTTAGTTGTTAGCGGAACTACTATTTATGCTGGTGGTGAATTTTCTTCTATTGGAGGGCAGAGTCGCAATAATATCGCAGCTTTAAATAATACAACTGGTTCGGCCACTACCTGGAACCCTAACTCTAACGGAGGTATTTATAATATTTTAGTCAGCGGCTCTACTATTTATGCAGCTGGTACTTTTACTTCTATCGGTGGTCAAACGCGTAGTCGTGTTGCAGCTTTAAATAATACAACTGGTTCAGCTACATCTTGGAGCCCTCTTATAGATGCCAGTGTCTATGCTTTAGCAATTAATGGTTCTAATCTTTTTGTTGGTGGTAGTTTTAACTCTATAGGTGGAAAAAATCGTAATTATGTTGCTGCTCTTGATACTGCAACAGGAGCAGTTAAAGATTGGGATCCTAATGCTAACTCTAGTGTCGCTGCTTTAATAATAAATAATGACATTATTTACGTCGGCGGTTATTTTACCAACATAGGTGGGCAAACTCGTAATCGTATTGCTGCGCTAGATCCTATAACTGGTTTAGCGACAATCTGGGATTCTAACTCAAATTCTTCTGTAAGTTCTTTGGCGGTTAGTGGCTCATTAATGTATGTTGGCGGATCCTTTACTACGATTGGTGGCCAAACACGTAGTCGTATTGCTGCTTTGAATATAGCTGATGGTTCAGCAACGACCTGGGATCCTAACTCTAATGATTCAGTTTCTAGTATTGTGGTTAGTAATTCAAATATTTATGCTGGTGGCAATTTTCATTCTATTGGTGGCCAAACTCGTAATCATATTGCAGCCCTAGATCCTACAACTGGTTTGGCAACAGCTTGGGATCCAAATGCTAGTAATAATGTTTATGTTTTAGCAGCTAATGGCACCAATATTTATGTTGGTGGTTTATTTGCTACTATCGGCGGCCAAACACGTAGTCGTATTGCTGCACTAGATTCATCGACTGGTCTAGCCACTAGTTGGAACCCAGGAGCTAATGGATCAGTTTCCGCAATATTGCCTAGTAACCCAGTGGTTTATATTAGCGGTAACTTTAACTCTACCGGAGGTCAGTCTCGCGGCTATGTCGCCGCTTTAGATATTTCTTCTGGTTTAGCAACCGCTTGGAATCCTAATGGTAATACTGGCCCTCTATACACTTTAGCATCAAGTGGTTCTAATATTTATGTTGGCGGTTCATTCACTTCTATTGGGGGGCAAGAACGCAGAGGTATAGCTGGGTTTAGTATAACTTCACCAACCGCACCATCTAGTATTGCCACAACTACTATTACTTATAACTCAATTGATTTATCATGGGTAGATAATTCTAATGATGAATCGTCATTCTCTATAGATAAATCTACTGACGGAATTACTTATACTAATTTTGGTACAGTGGCCGCTAATTCTACTTCGACTACGGTAACAGGCTTATCAGCTAACATTGAATATTGGTTTAGGGTAGCCGCGGTTAATAGCGCTGGTAATTCCGCTTATTCTACTACTAGTACAGGAGTTTACACAGCGGCTATCAACCCAACCTTGGTTGCAGCTACCACTAATAGTTATGATAAAATTACAGTAACTTGGAGCGGTGGTACTGCTAGTAGTTATTATGCTAGTTATCCCGGAAATAATTCTGGCTGGACAACAGATGCTTCTTATCAGTTTACTGATTTAACTTGTAATACCTCTTATACTTTTAGTGTTAATGCTAAAAACGGTGATGGTGTACAAACAAGTTTGGTCACTGTTACGGCTCTTACCGATGTTTGTCCAAGCGGTAATGTTAATCCACCTCCGGTTGGCGTCGGTGGCGGTGTAATAGACAAAGCTATTGGTATGGGCAAAACAGGCTATCTAGGAACAATCGATGAGTTGGGAGTTAATTTATTAGCCTATATAACGTCTAAGGGTATATTTAAAACATTGGTTAGTCATAGCAATGAGTTAGAAGAACATAGTATTGTTATAGATACATTAGATTTATCTTCTAATAATTTAGTCTCATTTACTATTCAATCTAACCCCCAAGTATTAAGTCTAAAATTAGGTGACACCATAGAAGTAGATCTAGATAATGACAAAGTAAATGATATAAGTATTAAATTCGCCAACATCTGGATTAATCGAGTAGAGTTAACTATTAAATCATTATTTGTTTCTAATGTAATTTCTCCAGTAGTTTATATTTCAGGCGTGGATATAGTAAGTTTAATAAATCAAGAAAAAGATATTATATTAACTCAGGCTAATCCAGAATATTATTTTATTAACACTGGTACTTCTACAACATTAAAGCTAGGCTCGGGTGAGCGCGGTGCAGCAGTTAGCTCATTTAAAGAGGCCTACGGCAAGTCTCCTAAAACTAAAGCTGATTGGATTGATGTGCTAAATATTGCTAATGGCCGTTGGCCAATTACAGTAATTAAAACTGTTGAAGCTAGAGCTTATACTAATTTTAAAGCAGTTTATAATCGTAATGCCGATATGAAAAACTCGACTGATGTTAATGCTCTAAAGATGATGGGTTATGGTGTTAGATATAGTCAACCCCGCAATTTAAGTACTGAAAAAATAGCTATTATTAGATTTAAATCAATCTTTGGTTTTAATCCTTCTAGCGCTAGACACTGGAACATTATGAGAGCCATTAGTTATTCAGGAGTAGTTAGGTAGCTTATTGACATTTATCCTGTATCTGGTAGGATTGATTTATCAATCAAGAACTATACACTACCGTGATAAAAAAATATTGTCTAAAACAAAACATCCTGTCTCAAGCCTAGCGGCTTGTTGCGGATGTTTTTTGTTATAAAGATTTATGAAATGTCCCGTCTGTTATTTTGCTGATACTAAAGTAGTTGATTCGCGCGCCGCAGCTGATGGTCTGTCAATTAGGCGTCGTCGAGAATGTTTAAAGTGTGGTTTTCGTTTTTCTACTTATGAAGAGGTAGAGATCCTTGATTTAACCATTGTAAAACGTGATGGACGAAAAGAAAATTACAATCGTGAAAAACTTGTTAAAGGTTTAAGGCGTGCTTTTGAGAAAAGACCTGTCACAGATGAACGTTTTAAAAAATTAATTAGTTTGATTGAACGAGATATTCAGGTCTTACGTAAGAATGAAATAATTTCTTCTACTATTGGTCAGATTGTAATGAAGCAATTAAAAAAAATTGATCAAGTAGCTTATATTCGCTTCGCGTCCGTGTATCAGTCTTTTAAAGATGCTCAGACATTTAAGCGAGAACTTAACAAGCTGCTTAATTCCAAAAAGAAGTAAAAGAAGTCCGGCGATGAGTTCATTAATTTTGCCCCCTGCTTGTCTAGCCAATTTTTTCGGCTAGTATAAGAAAAGCTGTTTTTCTTTTGGAGAACAGTTTTTTCTTTTATACTTGCTACTCTTTAGGCTTTATTATAGACTAAAAGATATATAATTTTGCTAATGTTACTAATAAACATATGACAGAAGAAGATATTGTTCATCAATTAGAAGCTAATACAGCGGCTTTAAAAGAGTTGCAAATTACAACTCTAAAAACTGCTAGATATTTAAAATGGTTAAGAGTTATGGAGGTTATAAAATGGCTTTTAATTGTTGTTCCTTTAATAGCAGCTTATATTTATTTGCCAGCTTTATTACAGGGTCTGGCTGGTTCTTATAGCGAACTCATGCCTAGCGGTTTAAATTCTCTTATAAAATGAGGCTTAAATTGTTAAATAATAAAACTTTTTCTGAATCAGTCTGGGCTTTGACTAAACGCATTCCACGCGGTAAGGTAACGACTTATGCTCAGCTAGCTAAAGCTCTTAAAAAGCCACGAGCTTATCGAGCGGTTGGTAATGCTTTAAATAAGAATCCTTATGCGCCAATTGTGCCTTGTCATCGAGTAATTAAATCCGACGGTAACATTGGTGGTTTTGCTTTAGGCTCTAAAAAGAAAATAAATTTATTAACTAAAGAAGGTATAAAAATTGTAAATTATAAAGTCACACCCTTAGAAAAATTCTTTTATCGTTTTTAAACATGAAAACTCCTTTATTTGTACAAAATATAATTAAAATTTTAACTCAAAATAAATTTGAGGCTTTTATTGTTGGCGGCTCGGTACGTGATTTGTTATTGAATAAAGAACCAAAAGACTGGGACATTACAACTAATGCTCGACCAGAAAAAATCTTGGAGTTATTTACTGATGCTAAATATGAAAATCGTTTTGGCACGGTGATTGTGCCATTACGAAACGAAGCTGGGGTTTTAGAGCATGTAGTTGAAGTGACGACTTATCGTAGTGAACAAGGTTATAGTGATCATCGTCGTCCTGATGAAGTTGTGTTTGAAGATAATTTAGAAGCTGATTTAGCGCGTCGTGATTTTTCGATTAATGCTTTGGCGATGGACGCGACTGGTAAAATAACTGATTTATATAATGGTCAAAAAGATTTACAGCTTAAAGTCGTTAGAACTGTTGGTGAGCCAAGTGATCGATTTAAAGAAGATGCTTTACGCATGATGCGCGCTGTACGTTTAAGTTGTCAGCTTGGTTTTACAATTGAAGGAAAAACCGAAAGAGCTATTTCTAAATTAGCCGGCAGTATAAAGTTCGTGGCCAATGAAAGAATTCGTGACGAGCTAGTTAAAATTTTAGCATCTGACAATCCAAGTCAGGGTATTATAAAACTTCAAGAGTTAAAATTGTTACATTATATTATTCCTGAGCTAGAAGAAGGTTTAGACATGAAGCAAAATCATCATCATGTTTATAATGTGTTTGATCATTGTGTTTTGGCTTTAAAAAATTGTCCTAATAATCAATGGCAAGTTCGTTTAGCTAGTTTAATGCATGATATTGGAAAACCGCGGACTAGAAAAATGTTGAACGGAGCCGCAACTTTTTATAATCATGAATTAGTTGGTGCTAAGATTGTTGAAAAATTTATGAAGCGTTTAAATTTCTCAACCGAAGATAGTAAGCGCGTGGTTAATTTAGTGCGTAACCACATGTTCTATTATAACGTTGATGAAGTCACTGCTTCGTCAGTTAGACGCTTGATTGTTAAAGTTGGGGAAGAGAATTTGTCAGATTTAATTGATTTGCGTGTGGCTGATCGTCTTGGTTCTGGTGTGGCTAAAGCTATGCCTTATAAATTGCGTCATTTACAGTATATGATGGATAAAGTGCGTCATGATCCAATCTCTGTTAAAATGCTTAAAATCAATGGAGAAGACCTGATGAAGCTGCTTAAAATCGAGCCTGGGCCTAAAATTGGGGCTCTATTAGACGTTTTATTGGCTGAGGTAATTGAAGACCCTGAGCTTAATAATAAGGCTTATCTTGAGTCTAGGAGCCAAGAGCTAATTAGCTTGCCTTTAGCTGATCTTCGCTTGAAAGCCAAGGAGTTAATCTCAGATGCTAGGGACGAAGATGATAAAAAAATAAAAAAAGATTATTATGTAAAATAAATTTATGAAAAAAATTATTTTTCTTTTTCCTTTGCTCTTTATTCTAATTTTGTCAGGTTGTGCTGACAATAAAAAAACTAATTATTATGGTAATGAAACCAGTGAGACAAAAACTCCGGCTTCAACCGAAACAACAAATTCTATGCCAATACCTTCAGAAATTAATCAAGACTTAGCTAAACAATATTCCGGCGCCGTTCTCGTAACTAGCTTAGGACGTATTGAGGTAGCGTTTTACAACGAGTCACCAATCACTGTGAGCAATTTTTTGACATTAGCTCAAAAAGGTTTTTATGATGGGACTTTATTTCATCGCGTAATCAAGAGTTTTATGATTCAGGGCGGTGATCCAAATTCTAAATTAGCTGATCGCTCAACTCATGGTATGGGTGGACCAAGCTACGAGTTTGCTGATGAGTTTAATGATCATAAATTAGTTAAAGGTTCTTTAGCCATGGCTAACTCAGGTCCAAATACTAATGGTTCACAATTTTTTATTGTTACGGCTCCCGCGACTGATTGGTTAGATGGTAAACATACTAATTTTGGTTATGTTACCAAAGGGATGGATGTAGTAGATAAGATAGAAGCTGTTAAGGTTGATGGTAATGATCATCCGATTGATGATGTGAAGATTGAATCAGTTGAATTGGTTAAATAAGATCAAAGAACAAAAAACAAAGAACAAAAAATTTGATCCTTGATCTTTATTCTTTGATCTTTGTTTAGGGGCTTATAGTATAGTGGTAGCACGCGGCATTCGCATTGCCGAGACGCGGGTTCGATTCCCGCTAAGTCCACAAAAATTAATTTTAAATTCGTATGTCTGTAGAAAATCAAGAACCAGCCCATGAGAAAAACAGGCTAGAAGAAATTAAGGATATTATTAAAGATGCTTCGGGGTCTACGGAAGAAGAATTTTTAAGTACACCCAATTCTTGGTTAGCGTGTTTCACCAGCAGCGCCTTCGTTGTCGAAACATATTTTAATAGTTCAAAAGTTAAAAATTTAATTTCTTCAGATGAATACAATCGAGCTGATGAAAGAATTGAAGAATTAAAGACGAGGCTTGTTGAACTAAAAGAATTATATCCATCTAAGGAAGATATTCCTCCGGAAGACATTAAGCAAGAGCTATTCAGTAAGCTGGATATTTTTCGTTAATAAAATTAAAAATAACTTAATTATTAATTTCATATAACTATATGAAGAAAACAATTATTTGGGGTAGTTTAGTCAATGCCTTAGGAACTTTTGTCTACATAGCATTAGTTGCTTGGTTTTTCTTTAATGGTGAGCGTTGGTTCGGTAATAAACCGGATAACTTTTTTATGCCAGTTTTAATGTTGTTGTTGCTAGTTGTTTCGGCGACGATCACGGGCTTACTAGTACTTGGCCGACCATTGCAACTTTATTTAGATAATCATAAAAAGGATGGCGTAACCATGCTTCTTTTTACTCTAGGTTGGCTATTGATTTTTGCTGTAGCTGTTGTTTTTGTTTTAACAAAGTATAATTTTTAACATTGAAAAAATACTAAAAATAAGCTATTATTTAGTTATATGTTAAAAGATCCATTAGAAATTGCTAATAGAGGTAAGAGTTTTTTCCAAGGCTTATTAGGTTTTTTAAAACAATATTCAGTTATCGGCTTAGCAATTGGTGTTATTACGGCATCAGCCTCTAAAGATTTAGTTGACGCTATTGTTAAGGGAGTGTTTACTCCGGCTATTAAGCTGATTGCTCCTAATAGTTTATCTAACTTAACTTTCACGATTAAGGGCGCTACTTTTGATTTTGGTATTATTTTAAACGCTGGCCTGACATTTATTATTGTCATGGTTTTTTTGTATTTTATCATCAAGCTCATTCTTAAGAATGATGATTTGATAAGTAAAAAATAATATATAAGTTTAATCATATGAATTTACTCATTCGGTGGTTGTTGGCAACAGTAGCGATTATATTAACTAGCTATCTTTTGCCAGGAGTTGTTTTAGCTGGTTTTTGGACCGCTGTTTTAGTTGCTTTAGTTATTGGTATTATAAACGCAGTAATAAAACCAATTTTACTTATTCTTACTTTGCCGATTAATATTTTGAGTTTGGGCTTGTTTACTTTAGTCATCAATGCTTTGCTAATTTTATTAGCCTCAAAGATTGTCGATGGTTTTTCAATCGCTAGTTTTTGGACAGCTTTATTGTTTAGCATTATTCTTTCTATTGTTAATTTTTTCTTAAGCAAGCTAGCACCGAGTAAAAAATAATTTTTTAAACCCTATCCCGCCCCGACAAAATGTCGGGGCACCCTTCCCCTTTTTATTAACAAAAAGGGGAAGGGGTGGGTAAGGGGTTTTTATTTTTCGGGGTGTAGTATACCGGTAGTACACACGCTTCGGGTGCGTGTAGACTGGGTCCAATTCCCAGCATCCCGACTTATAGATTAAATAAGTTATGAAATTTTATTTATCATCATATAAAATTGGCAATAAAGCGGCTGAATTAAAAAATCTTATTTCAAGTAATGGGAAATTAGGTTTTATTCCTAATGCTTTAGATCACGTGGACCCTGAGGCTAGACAAGAAAGTAATAAGCCTCGCTTGCAAGAGTTGGCTGAGCTTGGAATAAATGTTGAGCTACTTGATCTTAAAGATTATTTTGGTAAAAAAGAAGAATTAGAGAAAAAAATAGCTAGCCTTGATGTTGTTTGGGTAAGGGGCGGCAACACTTTTGTGTTACGCCAAGCTATGAAATTAAGTGGTTTTGATGAAATTATTAAAAATTTAAATAGAGTAGATTTTTTGTATGGTGGTTATAGTGCAGGGATTTGTGTTCTTGCTCCAAGTTTAAGATCATTAGAGATCGTAGATGACCCATTAATAAATCCTTATAAAGGATTAACTGAAACTATTTGGGAAGGCTTAGGAATTTTAGATTATTTAATTATCCCACACTACAAATCTGATCATCCAGAAGCCATGAAAGTTGATGAAACAGTTGAATATTGTAAAAAAAATAACATTGCTTTTAAAACATTGAAAGATGGTGAAGTTATAATTATTGAATAAAAAATTTCGGTAAAAATATCTTATGAGCGAGTATCTTAAATGGTTAACGGATTTAATTAGTCAACTAGGTAATTGGGGCTATGTTTTGTTGGCCCTAATTTCTTTTCTTGAAGCCATCCCTTTAGTAGGATTTTTTATACCTGGAGTTGTTATTTTAATTTTTGGCGGTTGGTTAGTAGCTGAAAATGTTTTTGATTTTTTTGACCTAGTGGTTATTTGCGCTGCTTTTACTTTATTGGGTGATATGGTGGCGTTTGCCTGGGGACGACGTTTTTCCGGTTCTTTTAAAAAGGAGCATAAGATAATGAAAGAAGAATATCTTATTAAAGCTAAAAATTTTATTACTAAACGTGGTACTTCTGGTATTTTTTTGGGACGATTTATTAGTCCGGTTCGTTCTACACTTTATTTTGTTTTGGGAATTATAAAAATGCCCTGGTTAAAATTTATAATCCCAGTAGCTATAAGTAGTTTTATTTTTTCATTTTTTTATGTTGGAGTAGGTTATTTAGCCGGTAATGCTTGGCGAACTTTTGAAGTTTGGTCAGGCCGTTTGGCCGCCGCAATTGGATCAGCAATTTTAATAATAATTCTTTTGTGGTGGTTAAAAGGATTTTTAGTGCACCAAGGTAAGCAATTAAAAAACTTAGCCGCCACTGCTGTTAAGACTTTTTTTACTTGGTATCAGCGAACAGCTAATTGGCAAAAATTTTCTAGTCATCATTCTTTAATTAGTCGAAAAATTATTAAACTAACTAACCCAAATAAATTTTTTGGTTTACCTTTAAGCGCCTTAGTACTAACTAATATTATTTTAGCCTCGTTGGTTTTTTGTTTTGGTCTTTTAGTGCAAGGTTCAGCTAATTTTATCGTAGATTTTGATTACAGACTGCAAGCTTTTATTAAACTGTTTTCCGAAGCACACCTTGCCGTGGTTATGTTCTTTATAACCATGTTTGGCTCTCCTTACTTTGTTTTAGCCGTGGGTTTTATTTTTAGTTTTTGGTTATTTTGGGAAAAAAGAAAGTCTTATATTATGGGTTTATGGATAACAATTAGTGGCGTTTTTTTATCTAGCTCGTTAATAAAGATTATTATTGCTCGTCCAAGACCAGTTCCAACTTTCTTATTTGAAAGTTCCTATTCTTTCCCTTCTTTCCATGCCACGATTGCCATAGCTTTACTAATGTATTTGGCTTATTATGCTATCCGGGCTTATCCTCGTTGGTCAAGAAATATTAGTTTATTTTTAATTGCTGTTTTATTTGTTTTAGCAATTGGTTTTAGTAGAGTTTATTTAGGAGTTCATTATTTTTCTGATATTATAGGTGGTTATCTGATTGGTGCCTTTTGGTTTATTGTAGCTGTGATTAGTCAACGTTTTTTGCAATCAATTGATCAACCGCGGCGTTCCCCTAAAATGTTTCAGATTATAATTTTATCAGGCATGGTAGTCTTGGTGGTTTTAGTTTATTGTTCTCAGATTTTTAAAAGTAGTAGTGTTAGTGCTAATTTCTTTTCTGCCTTATCTAAGGTCGCTGCTGAACAACAAAACTTAATTAGTGCTGATAAGCTCCCCAGTAATTTGTTGTTAACAGAAAATTTGCGAGGCGGTAGCCATCGACCAATAAATTTTATTTTTAATGTTAAAACAGACGTGCTCGATCAGGCCTTGGTAAAAGCTGGTTGGGTTAAACGTTTAGATCCGACTTTGTCAGCAGTTATCCGTCGTGTGTCAGATATGATTCTTAAAAGAGCTTATCCAGATGCGCCACTTCGACCACGTTTTTGGAATAATCAACCAAATAGTATAACCTTCACTAAAGTTGTACCAAGTAATAAACAAATTGATTTTTACATTCTTCGTCTATGGCCAGTCTCGGATTCACAGGTGGCTGCTCAGCAGAAATTTATGGCTGAGTTGGTTGTTAATAAAGACTTCTCTCTTTGGTAATTCTTCAAGCGAAGAGCTTTCTTTAACTGCCGAGCATAGTTTATTATTCGACTTAACAAGCCAGCCAACGTTTAAGAGCATGGAAACTTTTACTTTCCCCTTTAATGCTGATAGCGAAGAAACTAAGAATATTAAAAATGTAACTGTTTATGTCATCACCTTATAAAATATTATTATTATTATTTATTGCTGGCAGCTTTACTTTACCGGTTAAGGCTGCTTCACTCGCTTCAACTTTATCAGGTAGGATTCTTTTAAGTGTTGAACAAAATGGAGAAGCCTGGTACATCAATCCACTAACTTACCGCCGCCATTTTCTTGGTCGTCCAGCTGATGCTTTCTTGATTATGCGTGAGCTTGGTCTCGGAATTAACGAAGTTAATTTTCAGCAGATTGCAGCTTCCAATATGCCAGTAATAGGTAACATTGATTTAGCAAAACGTTTAGCTGGTAGAATTATTCTTCAAGTTGAAAAAAACGGTGAGGCTTGGTATATAAATCCTTTAACTTTTAAAAAACATTTTCTTGGTCGTCCAGCTGATGCTTTTCAAGTTATGCGTGAGCTTGGGCTTGGTATAAGTTTTAGTGATTTGGCGAAAATAAGACGTGCTGATACACCAGCTAATCTTAATCAATATAATTCTTATAAATATCAATCAGTTACGACGTCTTTGGGGATTTTTAAGACCGACGTCATTATGATTGATACGCGTAACCCTAATTTGAAAATCAAAACTATGACCGCGTTGACTGATCCATGCCAAAGTAATTGTCCAGCTCTTTCGCTGGCGGAATTTTATGAAACTGGTTCCGGGTTTGCTGCTATTAATGGTACTTATTTTGATACTAGCTTAGAAAAAAAGAATTATTATTTTTTCCCAGTTTTTGATTCTCTTAAAAAGGTTTTTGTTAATGAAGATCAGCTTAAGTATTGGACGACTGGCCCGCTGATGGCTTTTGATACTAATAATGTTTTTCATTATTTTAAAGATAGCCAAGAATTTAAGAGCAAAGTTTATTTTGAAAATAGCTTTGGTATTCTGCAGGCAGCTATTGGTAACAAACCACGTTTGATTGAGAATGGTCAGAATTTTTTAATTGACTGGGAAGTTGACGAAAAACAGCGTACACTTAAAACTTTGCGCAATGCGATTGGTTATAAAGATGGTATAGTCTATCTTGTGGTCGCTCACTCTGCGACCGTCCCTGATTTAGCGGAAATTATGAAAGCCTTGGGGGTACAATATGCTATTAATTTAGACGGCGGTGGTTCATCCGCTTTAATGTATGACGGAGAATATATTATTGGGCCCGGCCGTAATATTCCTAATGCAATTGTTTTTTCTGAGGAATAGCTTTATGTAGTCCTACGTCCCGACAAAATGTCGGGGCTTCGAACTATAAATAATTTTTTATGTTAGATACTTATAAAATACAGCTACAAGCCGAAGGTAAAATCAGCTTACGCGTTAAAATTCATGCTGGTGCTAAACAAACACGCGTGAAATCAATTTTATCTGATGGTACAATTAAAATTGATATTGCCCAAATCCCAGAAGCTGGTAAAGCTAATGACAAACTAATAGATTTTTTATCTAAGGAGCTAGGCGTGGCCAAATCTTCTATTACCATAATATATGGTAAATTTTCAGGGGATAAGATACTGGTAATTAAATTAAAATAGTTTTTTAGTAGTATATAATATGTATGTTTTTTTATAAAACTCTAAAAAATAAATCCGCTTTCACCCTCATCGAACTCCTCGTAGTCATCGCCATCATTGGGGTACTATCTACTTTAGCTATTGTCGCCCTGGGTGGAGCTAGAACTAAAGCCAGAGATAGTAAAA
>Ga0172381_10000114_pt1 | contig 89839 bp, 86 predicted proteins | sample Leawel6488metaG_FD_119754 | JGI IMG/M metagenome (GOLD analysis project Ga0172381, IMG submission 119754) | Leachate microbial communities from a municipal landfill in Southern Ontario, Canada - Leachate well 64-88 metaG | ecosystem: Engineered > Solid waste > Landfill > Unclassified | place...
AATAAATTTTCTTTTCAGTTTTCTGATAATTGCAGACCGCCTCATCAAGTGCTCTTCCTTCCAGTCAACAATTGTTCGTATCTGCTCATAAAACGCAGCCACTCTTAAAGCAACCTCATCAACATTTATTGTTGGTGTGTTTGGTTTTTGAGTGTCTTGCTTCTGCGCAAGATTATACTGCGATATCAACTTTTTTGTTGCTTCAGAAAGTTCCATTTAAATAATCGTCATTGCGAGCCGTAGCGAAGCAATCTCGTCGTGTCATTCCCGCGAAGGCGGGAATCCAGAGTTTGTGTAATAAACCTGGATCCCCGATCAAGTCGGGGATGACAAATAAAAAGATTGCTTCGTCACCCTTCGACTTCGCTCAGGGCTCCTCGCAATGACGGATAATATTTACTTTTTACTAGTTATTTCTTCTTTAATTTTTTCAAGAAATTTTTCTGTTGGCATTTGGCCCAGGTCTCCTTTGCCTCTTTCGCGCACTGCGACTGCGTTGGCTGAAATTTCTTTGTCGCCGACGATTAGCAAATACGGAGTCTTTTGCATTTCCGCCTCGCGGATTTTTTTGCCCAAAGTTTCATTTTCATTCTTCACCTCCACGCGCACATTATTTTTTTGCAGTTCATTTCTAATTTTTTCTGCATACTCAACATGCTTCTCCGAAATAGGAATTATTGCAGCCTGCACCGGCGCCATCCATACTGGGAAAGCGCCAGCATAGTGCTCAATTAAAACTCCAAAAAATCTTTCTGGCGAGCCGACAATTGCTCGGTGTATCATAACCGGAGTTTTTTCTTTTCCGTCAGAATCGATATATGTCAATTTAAATCTTTCTGGCATTATAAGGTCTAATTGAATTGTTGAAAGCTGCCATTCTCTGCCCAAAGAATCTTTGGAAATCAAATCCATTTTTGGGCCGTAAATTGCAGCTTCGCCAACTGCCCTGAAATACTCAATTTTATTTTCAACCAAAATTTCTTCGAGCATTTGTTGCGATTTTTTCCACACTTTTGCGTCGCCCAAATATTTTTCAGGTTTTTTGGGGTCCCACAAAGAAAGCCTTATTTTGTAATTCATGCCGTAGGTCTTCATTGCTTTTTCTATGGCAGACAAAACCGATTTAAACTCGTCTTTTATTTGGTCTTCACGGCAGAAGCAATGTCCGTCATCTTGCGAAAATCCTCGCAAACGGGTAAGTCCAGAAAGCTCGCCGGTTTTTTCGTCTCTGTACAATTGGGCAAAATCTGCAATTCTAATCGGCAAATCTTTGTAGCTTCTTGGCTTCGATGCAAAAATTTGAGTGTGCTGAGGGCAGTTCATCGGCTTTAAAAAATATTCTTCTTTTGTGTAGTGTGAATGAACCCTAAACATATCGTCTTTATATTTGTCGTAGTGCCCGGAAACTTTAAAAAGTTCGGCGCGGTTCATGTTTGGAGTTTGCACCTCTTGATATCCTATTTCGCTTTGCAATTCGTTTGAATAATTTTTTATCTCTTTTAAAACAGTAGTACCTTTAAACGTGTAAAGGGGGAGTCCAGGCCCGACCAATTCGGAAATAACAAACAAATCCAATTTTTCGCCGAGTTTTCTGTGGTCGCGTTTTTCGGCTTCTTCCATCATTTTTAGGTAATCCATCAGTTCTTTTTCGGTTTCAAAGGCCAGGCCGTAAATGCGGGTTAGCATTTTATTTTTTTCGTCTCCTTTCCAATAGGCGCCGGCGGTTTTACTTATTTTAAAAGCGTTAACATCGATTTCTTTTGTGTTTTTGACGTGAGGGCCTTTGCACAAATCAACAAGCTCACCGCTAGTAAAAATAGAAACAGTGTCGCCAGGCAAATCTTTTATAAGTTCTAGTTTGTATGGCTGTACGGCAAACAGTTTTTTTGCAACTCGTTTTGTTATGTTTTTCTTCTCAAATTTTTGCTTTTGCAAAATCAACTCTTTCATACGGGATTCAATTTTCTCCAAATCAGCCTGCTCTAAAGGTTTTGAAAGCTGAAAATCATAATAAAACCCATTCTCAATTGCCGGCCCAAAACCCAACTTTGTCTTTGGCCAAAATTCCAGCACAGCCTCGGCCATTATGTGAGATAGGGAATGACGTATTTTTTCTATGTTTTCCATAATAAAAAAAGATATAAATTTTATATTTAGTTATATTACCACCTTTATGTCCCCCGATAAAGCATTGACAACGACCTATTTTTGTGCGATAATCTGCGTAGCACATCTAACCCGCGGGCAGAGAGAAACTTGAGAAAATGAAAGGGCGAATTATGAAGCCAGTCGTTAAGGGGTTTGGTAGTTCCAACTCCGAGAGTCGTGAAGAACTGATTGATCAGCTACTCGATGAAGGGTGGTCTGTGGCGCAGCGCTATGCGCTGGGCGAGTACTATCTCGCCATTCTCCATGGGCCAGCCGATGAACCGGTTCGTAGAACCGGCTCATTTCTCCAGGTTATTATAAGCGGTCAGCCCCTACCCAAAAGGGCGCCGCCGCTCATTTACAGTGATGTATGGTTGTTTGTTGGCCCATTTGCCGACGATACAGCCTGCGCTTCTTTTTGCAATCAGTTGAAGGAAAAGCTGGTCGCGAATGGATACGGGCTTGGCTGGGCCGTACTCCGGACCATAGGAGAAGTCCCCCCGGGTTGGATCGCAATCCGACCAGAGGATTTTCGAGGCCTCGGGAGTTGCAACGGCATGAAGATTGAGTTTTAGATCGCGCTTATTGAAAAGCGCGATAAAGGCTAAAGTGCGCCACAATGCGCTCCCTCACCGCGTAGGTTAACGCGGTTTTTTTATAAAGTTTTTGAGAGCCAGACGCGGGGGCGGTTTGGGCCGTAGTAATTGTCTAGTTTTCCAAAAACATTGAAACCATTTTTCTGGTAAAAACTCACAGCCTGCTCGGTTTCAGCAAAAACACAGAGTAGACGCGCCTTGTGTTTTTTGCAGATATTTTCGAGATTTTCTAGCAACATTGTGCCGAGGCCCTGGTGTTGCAGGGCGGGGGATACAGCAAAATAATCTATCCAAAAAATATCTTTTGGATCTTCATAGTCGTAATATAGCCCGGAAATTCCAACTATTCTCCCATCTAGAAGTAAAACATAATAATCCGGATTTATAAAACTGACGCCCTTTTTTCAAAGACAAAGCCAAAATCCTCTTGGCTTCTTTCTTATCACCACTAACCCCAGTCTCCAAAATTAACTTCAAACACGCAGGAATATCTCTTTTATTAAGCAGTCTAATTTTTGTTTCCATATTTTTAAATTTTAATTTGCTAATTTTACCACTTTTAAAAAGAAGCTCAAAGGTGCGCCAGACGTCTACCGACAGAATATTGACGACCGTCAATAAAGTGGACGGTAGAGAAAATGGGAAGTATAATATGCTAATGTGTATAAAGTTACACAAATAAAATTTTAAAATAGTATGTCTGATTTAAAGGAAAAAATATTATTGTCGCTTTTGGCAGGAGTCGCGCTTGGGTGCGCGGTTACGCCCAGCCAGCAAAACAGAGTTTTTAGGTCTCTTGCAAAAATATGGGGCAGTTCTAGTAAAAAAGTATCGGGCGAAATAAGAAACCTGAAAAGGACAAAATTGATCAAGAAAATAACCAAAACAGGAGAAAGCAATTACAGTATAGAACTTACCGAGAAGGGAAAAATGGAGGCTTTGGAATATTATTTTTTAAGAAAATTAGAAATTAAGGATAAAAAATGGGATGGAAAATGGAGAATGCTAATTTTTGACGTGCCTGAGCAATTACGAAATGGAAGAAATGCCTTGAGGTGGAAAATCAAGAAGCTTGGATTTTGCGAGCTTCAGAAAAGTGTTTTTATAATTCCCTATGAATGCAAGAGAGAAATAGATTTTGTCGTGGAGTATTTCCAATTGAAACCTTATGTTTATTACGGAATCTTAGAAATTGTAGGGGAGGAAACAAATAGGAAACTAAAAAAGTCGTTTGGACTACCGACAAAAAATTGACGACCGTCAATAAACGGGCGGAAAGGAAAAATATTGACGTTGTTGTCTTGTTATGATATTATATGCGTAGAACATTTCAGGTTTTTTTTGCCGAGCTTGTCGCGAGGCGATGGGAAAAACCGATTTATCGGGGTGAGAAGGAGGCAGAGATGCTAGCATCTGCGCGACTAGGAGTTTGGGCGGTGATTGAGTCTGGCAGGGGGATAGTGACGGTCAATGATTTCCGGGCGTCTTTGGACGGATTGAACGATTCGGAGAGGATGGAAAAAACTGGCAAAAGGCTGAGGATCAGCGAGAACGCCAGCGATGTCCTTGGATCTCCGGCGTTTAGTTTCAGCGAAGAGTACCGCCGGGTTAGGTTGGTGAAGGCTTCGTTGCAACACTTGGGCTTGTGTGGCAGGCCTTCCAGGGAACTGATTTACTATAACGCCGCAAGACTCGGGCTCGATAAGTGTTCGGCAGAAGTAGGCCCGCTCCTGCGTCTGCATTACCTCAATCAGCCCAAGGGCGAACGCCTCCTGGTTGGTTCAGACCCTATCAAAGGCGGGAAGCTCGACGACGAGGACCAGCCACAGCTGGACGGGTACCAGGACCTGTTTTTGTTGGACGCCGATGAGCAGACGCTTTGGCTTCGTGCCGTTGGCGGCGCATCTACTGCCCGTTGGGAGGAGGACTTTCAGTGGATTTTCGCCGACTTTTCGTGAATAACTGTGTCTGTGAGGATCAGACAACCCCGTGGTTAAATAATCACGGGGTTTTTTATGCTTCTTTGGGTATCAAAATTTCCTGGGCGTCGTCGGCGACGATTTTGATTTCGCCGTTGCGGTCGTCTACTCGGCCGGCTACGAAGATGATTTTGTTTTCTTGCAGGGCGCGCGGGTTTCTTTCCAGCAAATTTGGGAAAATTACTACTTCGGTTTTGCCGGTTAGGTCTTCAAGTTTTATAAACAGCATTGGCTGGCCCTTTTTTGTGATAATTTTTTTGACAGAAGAAACCAACCCGCCCACAATTATTTTTTTATCTACAAATGATGCATTTATTGAGGCAATTGGAACCGTGCGAGAAGCAAAAAGTTTTTTAAAGCTGTTTAGAGGGTGACTGCTAACGTATAGGCCAAGCAATTCCTTTTCCCAGCCAAGTCTTTCAAATTCGGTTGCCGGAGTGGCTGGCTCAAGTTTTATTTCACTATTTATTTTTACTCCGGCACTTGCAAACAAGCCAATTTGCTTTGTGTCGCCATTTTTGCTTTGCTCACGGGCAATTTCAAGCATTTTTTCTAAGTTGCTCAGCAATTTGTTTCTTTCTTCAAAGGCATCAAAGGCTCCGGCTTTTATTAAAGCTTCCATGGACTTTTTGTTGAGGTCTTTGGATTTTACACGATGTATAAAGTCACTGATGTTGGCAAAGTGTCCGTTGTTTTTTCTTTCTTCCACAATGGCTTCGGCAATGTTGACTCCAACATTTTTAATTGCCAAAAATCCAAAACGAATTTGGTTTTTACCGTCAACCACAGCAAAATTTTTCAAAGACTCGTTTATGTTTGGCGCCAAAACTTCAACTTCCATTTTTTTGCACTCGTCAATTAAAAATGAAATTCTTTCAACATCAGATTTTTCCGAAGTAAGCACCGAGGCCATAAACTCAACAGGGTAGTGGGCTTTTAGGTACGCGGTTTGATAGGCAATTGTGGCGTAAGCTGCGCTGTGCGATTTGTTAAAACCATAACTTGCAAATGGCAAAATCCATTGCCACAATTCGGCGGCAACTTTTTTGCTGGCGCCGTTTTCAATCGCTCCGTCAATAAATTTGCTTTTTTGCGCGTCCAGCAGCTCTTTGATTTTTTTACCAACTGCTTTTCTCAAAACATCGGCTTCGCCCAAGGTAAACCCGCAAACTTCTTGAGCAATTTTCATCAACTGTTCTTGGTAAATGCAAATGCCGTAAGTGTCGCGCAAAATTGGCTCCAGTTTTGGGTGTAGGTATTCTATTGTCTGATTGCCGTGTTTTCGTTCAATATAATCGGGGATAAATTGCATTGGGCCCGGGCGATACAAAGCCACCATAGCGGTGATGTCTTCAAAAACCGAAGGCACAAGCTCTTTTAAATATCTTTTCATGCCGTCAGATTCAAGCTGGAAAACAGAAGTTGTCAAAGCTTCCTGCAAAAGTTTGAAAGTCAGCTCGTCGTCATAAGGAATTTTGTCTAGGTCTATTTTTAGATTATTATGAAGCACATATATTCTGGCCAGCGTGTCTTCTATTATAGTAAGGTTTTTCAGTCCCAAAAAGTCCATTTTCAAAAGTCCAAGGTCTTCAATGCTGTGCCCTTCAAATTGTGTGATAACTCCGGTGTCAGAATCTCTTGGCCTTTGCAATGGCACAGAGTCAGTTAGGGGATTTGCGGCAATCACAACACCGCAAGCGTGAGTAGAAGCGTGTCGGGCAACTCCTTCCAGTTTTTTGCCAAGGTCAATTAACTTTTTTGCCATGGGGTCGCCTTCATATTTTTCTTTAAACTCGTCAACTTTTTCCAAAGTTTCGGCCAAGTCCATGCCCATTGGAATAAGTTTTGCCATTTGGTCGCAGTAAGAATATGTGTATTGCAAAGCTCTGCCAACGTCTCGTATAACTGCGCGAGCCGCCATTGTTCCAAAAGTAATAATTTGGGCAACGTGGTCGGCTCCATATTTGTCGGCAACATATTTTATAACTTCGTCTCTTCGTCTGTCGGCAAAGTCCATATCAATATCGGGCATGCTTATTCTTTCCGGGTTTAAAAATCTTTCAAACAGCAAATTATGTTTGAGCGGGTCAACGTTTGTAATTCCCGACAAGTAAGCAATAATAGAGCCACCGGCTGAGCCTCTACCAGGGCCCACAACAATTCTGTTTTGTTTTGCCCAGTTTACAAAGTCTTGCACAATCAAAAAGTATCCGCCAAAACCGGTTTTGCCCACAACCGAAAGCTCGTATTTTAGCCTTTCAATAACTTTTTCGTTGTTTTCGTTTCCATAGCGCTTTTCAATGCCAGCCCAGCAAAGCTCTTCCAAATACTCCATGTCTGTTTTGCCTTCGGGCAACGGGAAAACCGGCAGTTTTGTTTTGCCAAGTTCTATAGTTACGTTGCACATTTCAGCAATTTTCTGCGTATTTTCAAGCGCCTCGGGGTAATCTTTAAACTCTTCGGCCATTTGCTGGGGGCTTTTCATTGAAAAGTCGTCTTGCGTCATAGACAATCTTTCCGGGTCGTTGATATCGGCGCCCGTGTTTATAAGCATCAAAATATCTTGGGCTTCGGCGTCATCTTTTCTCAAATAGTGAATGTCGTTGGTGCAAACCAAAGGAATGCCGGTTTTTTTTGAAAGCGATGCCAGTCGTTCGTTGGCTTTTGCTTGCTCGGGAATACTGGCGTGGTGTTGCAGTTCTAAATAAAAGTTCCCCTTGCCAAACCAAGATTCATATTTTTTTGCCAAAGCCTCGGCTTCATCCATTTTGTTTGCCAAAAGCAGGCGGGGAATTTTACCTTGTATACAAGCAGTCAAACAAATTAAGCCTTCGGCATATTTTTCCAAAGTTTCGTCATCAATTCTCGGCTTGTAATAATATCCGTCAAGCTGGGCAATAGAAACAAGCTTTACCAAATTTTTATAACCTTGGTTGTTTTTTGCCAGCAAAATCATGTGATACCTTGGCGCATCAACTCCTGGCCTTTTATCTGTAAGCTTTTCAAAAGCGCAATAAACTTCGCAACCAATAATTGGTTTTACTTTTTTTGCCAGCGCCTTTTTGTAAAACTCAACAGCGCCATACATAACGCCGTGGTCTGTAATCGCAACCGAGTCCATGCCCAATTCTTTTACATAATCCAAAAGCTCGTCAATTTTTGGCAACCCGTCAAGTAAAGAATAGTGCGAGTGAACGTGTAAATGTGTAAATTTTGACATTTGATTTAGTGTCTAATATACCATTTTACCTTTTGTGGTGGTAAAATCAAGCCATGAATTATCCTAGCTTTAATGAAGAAAAAAAGTTGTGGAAACAAGGCTATAAATGTGTTGCGGGGCTAGACGAAGCCGGGCGCGGGCCGTTGGCCGGGCCGGTTGTTGCAGGAGCCGTGGCTGTTTTGGATTATAAAAAAATAATCCGCCAACTGGCGGACAAAAACATAAACGATTCTAAAAAACTTTCGGAAAAACAGCGGGAAGAAATTTTTGACAATTTAATAAAAAATTCGAATATAAAGTGGGGCATTGGTATTGTTTCTGAAAAAGTAATAGACAAAATAAATATATTAGAGGCCACAAAGCTGGCAATGAGCAAAGCGATCAGAAATTTAAACGCAGATTTTTTGTTGTTGGACGGGAATTTTAGAGTTTATTGTGCGACACCTCAGCGGTCGGTGGTGAAGGGCGACGCGAAAGTGATGTCTATTGCTATGGCATCTATAATTGCAAAAGTTACGAGAGACCGTTTGATGCAAAAATGTCATAAAAAATACCCGCAGTATGGGTTTGACAAGCACAAAGGCTACGGCACAAAAGCGCATTTTGCCACCCTAGAAGAATTCGGCCCCTGCCAAATTCACCGAAAAACCTTCTGGCCCGTGAGTAAGTTTGTTTAATAAGGGTTATATATATTGACAAAACATCGAAAATCATTAGAGTTAAATTGGGTACTAAACTTTGGCTCAATAGTAAAGGGTGGACAAATGGTCGTACTAAGAAAAATCGTTAACTGTACACTCTCGTTTGTGGCATTTACGTTTTGCCTTTTTATCCTGCCCTGTGTGATGCCGGTATCAGTGGCGTTTATATACATCGGCTTTAATCTTGCCGAGTTGTTGCCTGATTGGGTGACGGTTCTCCTCTTTCTCGCGACCGTAGCGATCACTATAGTGGTAGTATATAGAGGCGTGAATTTATGTAGGCACAAGCTTAGTGTTTGTCCGGAATGCGGTCATTTCGCAAGAATTACCAACGTAATAGCTAGGACACCGGACTGGAGCTTCGAAAGTCAACAAGAGGAGCCTCGTTCGCCAATCATAGAATACCACTGTGGTAGTTGCGACCATATGTGGCTAAGCGATGAACCGGATATCGCTTAGCCAGTCAGTCCACACGAGCTCTAAGCCGTGTGGATTTTTTTGTGTATAAAAACTAAAATTTGCTAAAAATTTGGCGCTTGTAAAATACATAGGAAAACATTTTATCCGGTAAATCTCTATTGTGCGACATCTCTTCTAAAATAAAAGGGGGCTCCAGTGATGGAAGCCCCGCCGTCGTTGAACGAAGTCAGCGACGACCTGCTAGTCTTGAGCTGTTGCCAGCTGTTTTTTTTCTGGCGTTCTCGACCAGAGTTTGGATTCGTAAGCTACCGACTTTTTCTCCTCTCCATTGACGGCGCCGGAGGCTATGAGCTTGGTGGGCGACAAGGCCACGAAGAATTTGCCGTTAATTTTGAAGACGATTATGTTTCCAAGGCTAACGGTAATACCCCCGCTGATTTCCTTGCCCTCGGCAAAGTCGGAGAAGGAAAGTTCTGCCGGGTCCGTAATTTTTGCGAGGGCGGTCTTCTTCGCCACAGCGTACTCCATTGTTTTGATGGACGGAAGTCTGGCCTCGTAGTCAAGCTTGACTCGCGAGGCGGAGAGAACATCCCAGCTGAAGTTAAACCCGTAGAGGTAAAACTTTTTGCCGGATGCTATTGATGTTTCACCGATGTTCGCTTTTTCGTTCACCTCTTTTTGTGAAGCAACGGTTAGCTGGCTTCGCGAGAGAGGGGTGAGGAAGAGCCTCATGTCGAATTCAATCTGGTTGCCTTCCTTGGCAACTGGGCAGATGGCGAAAAACTCATCGCCCAGTTTGTATTGGCGTCCTTCGCCAAAAACCAGAGGCGCGCGGGCCTCGGCCAGATGAGCGGTAGAATCCTTTACATCCTCGTCATAGGCCTCGTACTTTGCTCCCCATGGGCTGTTGATCTTGTCGATATCCAGAGGTGTAGTGAAAGCGATTTTCCTACCCTTCCCTGGCGAATACTTTCGCAGAGCCAAGAACGGCCCTTTTGAATCCTCGCCAAATATAAGGTAGATAGTTCCAATGAGAATTTCTTCGCCTATTGGCACTTTATACCGCCGTTTTGAGTTGTCGTCCGGGAAAGCCAGGTTGAAGTTCTGCGGTATTGCTTTTGGCCACCACGCCCATTTATATTTGATTGCCTTGAGCAAAGGTGGCGCTTTTTCTCCGTTCTGAACCATCGTATTTTTTTCTTTTCCATCGCCAGTTTTTACTTTGACCTCCGAGTACATATGGCGAAACATAGCAGGAGTCTTTTCCCATGATTCAAACATGGGTACAAACCCCGTCGTTTTGATGCCCCAGTACCGGTTGTTGGCAAAGCGCAGGACGAAGCCTTCTCCTTCTTCAACTCGGATAAAGTACCTGGTTTTGCCAGGGGCGTGCGAAATGAAGTGGCACTTCGTTGGGTCCGCAGGCAACTCTTCGTCCTTGGCGACCATTGCGAATTCAACAGCACCCCTGCCGGTATAAAAATCAACCGGCGAGGTGAACATTTGTACTATCATCGTCAATTCATTTCCAGCTTTGAGCTTGGTCCTTTCGGACCCGCCAGGGACTATGAGAAGTTCGGCTTCTCCTTTTTTGCAGATGAGCCTTTCGGCCTCGTCATCTGATTGTGCGACACTGGGAAAAACGTAAACCGCCACGAGGGGCGCCAACACATAGAACAAAAAACGTTTCATCGGATCTCTCCTTATGGAAGTGGTGAAGCGGAGTTCAATCCGTTGAATTGTCAGAGAGCAAACCCTCAAAGAGGGCGTCCTTATTTAAGGATACAATACTGCTATGTTTTGTCAAGGTTTTTAAAAAGTTATCCACAGGTACATAATATTTGACATATTGTTTGCAATTTTAAAAAGTAGTAAAATTAGGAAATATTATATAATTAAATATATAAAAAAATGGATGAAAATAAAATGAAGGCGTTAGTTGTGCCAGTCGTCGCGCTGGTTGTGGCTTTGATTGTGGGTATAGCCGTTGGTTTATTAATTCAGGCTACTAGAAATGCTCCGCAGATTAAATTTGCAAATAAGATGACGCAAGTGGTGAAAGCTTTGTCTTCTAAAACAGTTGTTTCTATTGTTATGTATGGACAGGTGACTAGCATAGATGGAAGAAACCTTACGATAAATTTTAACGGCGAAAGTTATACTTTGGGGATTAAAAAAGATGCTGTTGTTTATGCTTTTTCTTCAAAGAGCGGGTCAACGGCCTCTGTGCAACAAGCAGTTAAATTTGAAGACATAAAACAAGGACAGAATATCAGCGTTAATTTAAAACTCTTGCCAGACGGCCAATTGGAGGGCCAAACAGTGTTTATTCTTCCGGTAACCGAGGTTAAATAGTTTTTGCTATAATTGCAGACCAAATGAAACTATACAAAAAATTATTCGAGGAACTCCCTTTGGTATTTTTGTTGTTAGTTTTTTTTGCAGTTGCGGGAGCGCTGTTTTATTATAAAGGTACGACTGACATTGATTTGGTTTATGCAAAGGTGATATGCGCTGGGGGGCAGGAGTGCGACTATTGCAGACCAGGAACCGGTGTAAATTCTAACGATTATTTTTGTGTAATTGGCGCTTGCGATACCGCTGTCTGCGGAACAAGCTGTTGCTGGTGGGCACAAAGTTGCAGTACCTCGGGCAAATGTTGTTCTGCCTGTAGTAGTACATGCCCCAATGGAAGCTGTACCGGTTCCGGTCCCAATTTCACATGTCATGATGGGAAGTGCGAGTGTATTGACAACTCTGGTGACACCTGCGCCAGCAAGGGACTGGAGTGTGGCCACTTTACCGATAAATGTGGTAAACCGGTAGACTGCGGATCGGCGCTGGAAAAGTGTGTGCCGAGGCTGGGTAAAAATGCCGAATGTCTTGATGGAAAGTGTGTTTGCACCAATTGGTGTGCTAGCAAGGGTAGAGAGTGCGGTGACAATGGCTGTAACGGAACCTGCGGAGATTGCGTTGCTAAATATGGGGCGGGATCTACTTGTGATGAGCGGTTTGGTTTGTGTAACGAGTGCGAAGTAGACTGCGAAGGGAAAAAATGCGGAGATGACGATAGTTGCAACGGAACATGTCTTGGCGCATGTGGCCCTGCGCTTAAATGCATAATTTTGTGTCCTGATGGTATGTTGAGTGATCCATTTGATCCTGTCTACAAAACCTGCGATAGATCTAAAAAAGATTCGAGTATCGGTGTTGGGGGTAGTGGCTATCATGCGCTTGCGTTGAGGGCCGAATCCAGATGTAGAACGACGGATACCGGGGGATATTATTGTGGTGGAACCCGAGAGACACCATTTGCCGATACATGGGAGTGGAACAGTGGCGATACGGTATACAAGTATACGCCAAAGGACAAGACTTATTACAACTGGTTGCCAATCAGTGACTGCGGGGAGACTAGGGTGGATAATGGGAGATTTTGTTTACAGAATAATGTTGTTAATTCAACAACAACGCATGGTTGCACTACTGGGGGCACAGATGGAGTTCCTGTTGGGGGGGACAACGGTATTGCTTGCACAGAGCACAATTATGTGGGCGCGGTAGATATTTGCGGGATGCATGGCGATGCTAAAACCGTATGCGAGGGAAGTAAAATTGTGACATACACCAGTCAGTATGTTTGCGCGGCAAACTCGGCTAGTAAAACCGCCAGTTGTGTCGTAGGGGGAATGTCTAAATTTGAAATGGACTGCGGGCCACCATCCGATTCAAAGTTTACTTTTTGTTCCAAAGGTACCCTCTGCACAATAGAAGCAAAAAACCCTGGGAAGTGCTTTTATAAGGATGCTACCACAATGCCCTGTATATGCAACGAGGGCAAGCTAGCGGCGTGCGATCTAAGCGGCCAATGTATTTGCTTAGGGAGAGATACTCCGTCAAATGGAATCACTCCGCCAAATATAATCGCTTGTCCTGTTGATGGAGGGGTGTTGGCGTGTGAATGTCCAGTAAACAAAATACCTTCGTGCGGAGCGAATGGCCAGTGTATTTGTTCTAATAAGCCTACGGGTGTAAGCCAGGTAAATTGTACGTCGGGTAGTCAGGTTGGGGGGTGTGAGCCGCCGGAGTTTAAGATGTCTTGTAGCGGGACTTGCAAGGATGGGGGGGATGGGACTGATGACGATGATGCTGACGATAATCCGGATGATGACGACGAAGGTGAAGATTGTGAACCTGGGGCAACTCAAGACTGCTTGGGAGGCAAGACACAACAATGTAACCCCGATGGAACCTGGGGCGAGTGCGTAGATTGCACGCCAGGAGCAACTCAAACCTGTTTGGAAACCGGAACTCAAAAATGCGACCCCGATGGAAGCTGGGCTGAATGCGAATGCCCAGACGGGCAGACTTCTCCAAGCTACGAATGTATAAGTGGCGCTTGCAGAATAAGCTATTCTTGCGGATTGCCGCGAAGCGAGTGCGATTCTAACAGTTGTGTTCCTCCTACGACTTCACCAAGGCCCGTTGCTAGGAATTTGGTGGTTGCCTCGGCGCCTTACTGCGCCCCTATGTCCGGCACAGGATTAGCCACATTTACTTGGAATTATGTGCCTGGCAGTGATAGGGCTTTGCAAACAGCTTGGCAAATGCAGATAGGCACGGATAGCGCTTTTTCAAACATAATTTTCGACAGCGGAAAGCAGAATAATAAAAATAATCAAGAACAGCTGCCTGTATTGCCTGCTTTTTATACCGGCTCTGACCCGCATTTAACTTATGGAGCAGATTATTATTGGCGCGTTAAAGTTTGGAGCACAACCAACGCATCTCTCGGGTGGACTACTTACAAGACTAGCAGTGATGTGCAAAAGTTTACCTATGGTTATGCGCATCCGGCGCCAAATATTATGTATGCCGTTCCCGAAAATATTTATGTGAATGAGCCTGTTGTTTTTAAAGATTTGTCAATTTGTTACCACAATGACGGAAGCCAATACAATTGCAAAGATTTGTTAGTGAACTCCACCCTTCCTGCCAATCCGCCGTCTATTGCCTGCAACGGCGTAGATTATAATCTTCTTAGCAATATGGACAACTGCTATGGCTGGTGGCTGAATAGTAATTACAGGCCTAGCGCAACCGCATTTCCAAATGCTATTGATTGGGGGTCTGTCAAAGTGACAGCAACGGCTGCAGACGGCTCTGAAGTTATAGCCACAAAATATATTACGGTAGTTGCAAACGATTCAAACGCCGAAACAACTTCGAGTTTAGTAAACAGCATAGATATTACAACCGAAGGCTCGGTTAGCGGTGTTGCTGTTGGAGAATCTCTGCAAATGTTTGCGACAGTGTTGCCAGCAACCGCTGCTAATAAAAATGTAACTTGGTCAGTAAATAATAGCACGGGATCGGCAATAATCGATTCTTCATCGGGTTTATTAACAGCAACCGGCGTAGGGATAGTAGAAGTAACAGCAACGTCCGTCGATGGTTCCAATAAATCCAGAATGGAAAAGCTTAATCTCACTGAATCATATACTGGAGGCGGTCCGATAACAAAAATAACCGTAAAATCTACCGGCGCGGCTTCTCGTGTTGTCACAGGACAAACCTTGCAGATGAACGCAGTTATCGAACCATCAAACGCCGACATTCAGGCTGTAACCTGGTCGGTTGCTCCGTCATTCCCATTCAGTACAGGAATAGCAACAATAAACCCATCAACAGGATTGCTTACAGCCGGGCCCGTGGGGCAAGCGTCATTTACTTATAATTCTCTTGCAACAAAAACAACAACATTGCAGGTTTGCGACGAAATTGGCTGTTGCTTGGCGTCAAAAAATATTACTCCAAACAACAAACCGCCCTCTGCCAGTGAACTTACGGCGCGCCCGGAAAAAGACGGTTCTTATTGCGATGATGACGGAAACATTGTTAAATTCAGCTGGACGTTTGTGCCCACCGCTTCCTCAACGGCAACTCAACAATATTATCAGCTTCAAATAAGCGCGTTATCTGACTTTTCCGCCTTGGCTTATGACAGCGGAAAAGTAAGTGATACTAACTCTTGGGAAACGCTTCCTGTGTACGGCTCTTCGTATGAAGCCTCTGACTCACATATACATTATGGTGAGGGGTATTATTGGCGCGTAAGAGTTTGGAGCACAACGGCTTCAGAACCTGTTTCCGAATGGGCGGAATATATAGACGCCAGCGGTTATCAAGCTCCCTACACTTATGATTATCCGCACAAAGCGCCGGAAGTATCGGCAATTGCCGAGCCGGCAACCGCCGTAGCTGGAGAAACAATAAACTTTACAAATACGTCTAAATGCTACAATAACGCCGGCGAAGAACAATTTTGCGAGGATTTAGATAATATCCATTATGAATGGAGTTTTGGCGATAATAGTCCTGTCCATTTGTCTGACACAACCGGAAACGTTTCTCACGCCTATTCTCCTGATTCGTCTAAGGCATATCCTTTCACATATTCGTCGCATTTATCAGTTTGCGACTACGCCAATTTTTGTTGCGAAGGAGATACGCCAATTAACGTAACTATTGGCGGAAACGATAAACCCGTTATCGATTGCCCTATCCCTAATTTTATGTGCGGTACCAACTGCTGTATTTATGGCCAGGTCTGCCGTAACGAACGGTGCGAAAACGATGACTGTGTTTTTCCAAATTTTACCTGCGGTTATCGTTGTTGCAGCTCGGGTCAAGTTTGTCTAAACGGGCAGTGCGCGGACAATGGCGACAGTTGCATTGCTCCTAAATTTATGTGTGGCGACAACTGCTGTAATTCTGGCCAAATCTGTATGAATGGGCTGTGCGCAAACGATGACAGTTGCATTGCTCCTAGATTTATGTGCGGTACCAACTGCTGTATTTATGGCCAAATTTGCTTGAACGGGCAGTGCGCAAGCAATCACTGCACTCCGCCAGAAACTGTGTGTAATTCCGGCTGTTGCAATTCCGACGAAATTTGTTCAATGAACGGTGTGTGCATACCTAAAGATATAATACCCAGCCCTATCTCTATTAATGAGTCGGCTCTATACTGCTCGGGGGCAAATATTGCTGCTTTCAGATGGGGATATCAAGATGCCGAGAATGATATTGAGAAGAGCTGGCACTTGCAAATAAGTAAAACAGATGTCTTCAGCGAAGATTCCGTTGTTTTTGATGATATACAAAGTTACGACGGAGTGAATGCAGATACGGTTCCCGTATCATTTAATACTTGCAACGCCAAAGCCGAACGCAATTGTATAAAATATAGTACGCCGTATTATGTTAGGGTTCAGGTTACGGAACAAGAAAAGGGAACTACAAGCTACCAAAATTCAGATTGGTATTATTATGGCACTAGCGTTTCAGGCAAGCACGACACTTATACATATCCCTTCCCGCATCCCGCGCCCGTAATGTCTTATGTTTATTCAACCAAAGGTTTAGCAGTCACAATGAAGGATACGTCTATCTGCTACAAGTCTGACGGAAAGCAGTACTCATGCAAGGATTTAGCCACCAACAGTATTAAGTGGGATTTTGGATCTGGCTATGGAACTAGCGCATCTTATACTTATTCTTCAGCCGGATTGCATGAAATAAAATTACAGGTTTGCGACGATTCCAAAATTTGCTGCGAAATTAAAGATTACATTGACCTGTCAGCCGGAGGCAACGGCGCGCCTTTATGGAAAGAAATATCGCCATTCAAGTAATGCGCAGGTATTGCAATTTTTTGATATTTGTTATAATATATCTATATTAAAAGTAAAACCTAATATCTAAAAAATGGCAGTTCCAAGACACAAACATACCAGGTCAAAAGTGGGCAAGACCCGAATGCATAAAAACATCAAGAGGGTCGTTTTGAGCTTGTGCCCAAAATGCAAAAAGCCTATTTTGTCGCACACAGCCTGCAGAAATTGCGGATTTTATAAAGGCAAAGAGGTTGTAAATGTTTTAGCAAAACTTACAAAAAAAGATAAAAAAGCCAGAGAAAAAGAAATAAAAGCAGTAGAGAAGGAAGCGAAATAATTTTGAATTTCGAGTTTTGAATTTCGAATAAAATTAGAATTTCGAAATTGGAATTTCAGAATTTAATCGAAATTCGAAATTTAAAATTCAAAATTTATGGCAAGCAGGCATCTATCAAGAAGCATAGTTTTGCAAAGTTTATACGAGTGGGATTTTTACGGTAAAAAAAGTGGTGGCCTGAAGGCCATTACCGAAAGGAATATCAAAGATTTTGGGCCTGGTTTGGAAGAACTGGACTTTATATGGCAGTTGGTAGAAGGTATTCAAAAAAAGATGCCGGAATTAGACAATATTATAGAGACAGCAGCGCCCGAATGGCCAATTGCCCAAATATCAATGATTGATAGAAATGTGTTAAGAATAGGCCTTTTTGAGCTTTTACACGCAAATAAAGAAGAGGTGCCGCCAAAGGTTGCCATAAACGAGGCAATAGAATTGGCAAAAACATTTTCAGGCCCGACATCAGGAAAATTTATTAACGGAGTTTTGGGAACAGTATTTAAACAAATGCAGCCAGACGCTGAATAATTAGTATGAAAGATTTCGAAGTTTTAGAAAATAAATTGGGACTTAAGTTTAAGAATAAAGACCTTTTAACACAGGCGTTTACCCACAGGTCTTACTTAAACGAAAATCCCGGTTTCAAATTGGAACACAACGAACGATTGGAATTTTTGGGCGACGCAGTAATAGAACTTATTGTCACAGAAAATCTTTACAAAGAGTATCCGCAAAAGACAGAAGGGGATTTGACCAATTGGCGAGCAGCTCTTGTAAATGCCAAAATGATGACCAGTGTTGCCGAAGATTTGGGCTTTAATGACTTTCTCTTGCTGTCAAAAGGTGAAGCAAAAGAAGGCGGAAAAGCTAGAGCCTATATTTTGGCCAACACATTTGAAGCATTGCTTGGAGCCCTATATCTAGATTCCGGGTACAAGCCCTGCGAGGAATTTATCAAAAAGTATTTGCTGGCAAATTTGGCAGGAATTATAAAAGACGGTTCATACAAAGACGCAAAGTCAAAGTTTCAGGAAAAGTCGCAAGAAAAAGTTTCTGTAACGCCAAACTACAAGGTTATGAGCGAATCTGGCCCCGACCACGAAAAGAAATTCGTTGTTGGCGTATACCTTGGCAGTGAGTTGATAGCAGAAGGCGAGGGCTCATCAAAACAAGAAGCCGAAGAAGCCGCAGCAGAATTAGCGCTAGACGTAAAGCGCTGGAAGTAAAAATTAAAAATTATAAAAATTTAAAAATTCGTTAAAATGCTTACAATAAGACTATCAAGAAAAGGAAAAAAAAATCAACCATTTTTTAGAGTGGTATTGGTTGATAAAAGAAGGTCATCAACCGGCGGAAGGGCTGTTGAGGATTTGGGTTATGTAGATCCATTAAAGAAAAGAAAAAGCTTTAACAAAGAAAGAATTCAATATTGGCTTTCTAAAGGAGCTCAAACCAGCGTAACAATTCATAACTTACTGGTAACTGAAAAAGTCATAGACGAGCCAAAAATCAGAGTTTCGAACATCAGCAAGAAAAAGCAAGCAGAATTGGCCAAAGCCAAAGCCGACGAAGCCGCCAAACCGGTAGAGGCACCAAAAGAACCCGCCTCCGCTGAAAGCTCTGGCGTGGCAAAGGAAGAGCCAAAGCCAGAAACTCCAGCCGCATAAATCTCACAAAACAAAAACCCGCCCACAAGCGGGTTTTTTGACGCCTTGAATTATTTTGGGTATTATTAATAAAATTAACAAATAATTATATGGCAGAAAAATTGGAGGGTTTAACTTCTGAAGACCTACCGGAAAAATGGGAAAGGATAGACCCGGAGGATAAACGATATCGAGAAATGGTTGAGGAAAATAAAACTGAAACAACCAGATATCTTTTTGGATTACACGAGTTAAATGTTGTAAAATCATGCGATGAAGAATCTGAAAAAGCAGAAGACCAGGACTCAAAATTATTTTATGGATCGGTAAAAAAAACTTTTTTGAGCTCGTCTATCTCTCATCTCCAAAAGCTTGCCTCAAACCCAGAAGATCCATTGGCAGATGTTGGTTTTGAAAGCCTGTTTTACGAAGTTATTGACCGTAATCCTGAAATTAAGAAACGGCTTAAAGAATCTATCCCGGGAGCGTTTTCAGAAGACGGAGAGTCGGTTATAGTTGACGTTCCTCAAGCCATATCACTGATCAAGGATATGGCTTTGGATTTGTATGAACAAATTTTACGCGAGCATGCTACAGCTTATGCGGAAAAAGACAAAGAGTTTCAGGAAAGAGTTCCGGCTATGCGTTCGCGTTTTTTAGAAAGGCTCGGCGCGTTCGTATCTACCGGTCATATTGCTCTTAATATTAAAGAAGTTGAGAAGAAAGCATCTAGAGTAAATGTGGTAGCGGGGGACTACTTGCTTTACTCGGATTTTACCGATGCAGACGGTGACTATAACCCAGAAAATGAGGTTGCGGTAATACCAAATGGAGAGGTTTCAATTGTTGGAAGGCGCAATCTAACGCGCGAAGAGCATCAAGAATATGTATTTACCCATGAAATGTTTCACGCAATTTCCGGTATTGCCGTGCTTGGAAAAAGAAAAGAAGGACAACAAGCAGATAGACCGCGACTTCAAAAATCTGGACTATTATTAGAGGGACGTTTTCGATGGCTTAACGAAGCCATAACAGAGCGCCTTGCCCTAAGGTCATTGAATATGAAAGACAGTGACGCCTATAATGATGAAAGAGATTTGCTTGAAAAAATAATTGACAAAGGCGTGCCAGAAGATTTATTTTTGGCATCATATTTTGAGGATCAAAAACCAGGGAAAGGCGCGCCGGCAACAAACAAACTAATAAGAGCCATCAACGAAAAATGCGGCCCCAGATTTATTCAAGAACTAGATGAAATCATAGATCTATACGGTTTGGACATCGCCAAGCAGGAAATGTTTTGAAAGTTACTCAAAGAACAAAAATAGTCCCTTCAATAAGCGGGCTATTTTTGTTGCCCGAGGTACTTGACATGCTATATTGATGTGTGGTATAATTAATATATAGATAAATTAAGACGTTTGGGAGATTTCTTCTGTGTGATCGGTTCTCTTGCTACGGCTCGAGAATTTGAATAGCATGGTCTTGGATATCCCGCCTTGGTGGGCATTCCAAAACAAGGAGAAATCCCTCAAGCGTCTGAGTGTTTGTTAGTCCATCGTTCAAGAAGGAGGAATCAGATGGGCACGGATTTGAATCGGGTACTTTGCGTATTAGACCACGAGGCGTCTGGTAGCAGCCGACCCTCGGACCTCGGGTTTTCCGAGGACATACGTGCGAGCAAGCGGATTGCCACCGCACCTTTGCGAGTAGACGTTTTCCTTGCGAATCTCGTCGCTCGCCAGAAACGGCGCAAAGCGCGCAAGCCGAGGTAGCTCTGCTTAAGAAGGGCAGACAAGAAAAACATGGAGGATTGAAGATGTAACGTCAACAATCCTCCCCATTTCCAAGTTTTGAAAGAAATTTAAAAATTAGGAGAATGGATTTTAAAGATTAGGTTATCGCGTGATAACCTGAACGTTTGGGAGATTTCTTTTCTTGCAACAAGGAGAAATTTCCCAAGCGTCTTGAAGATGCTGAGGCATGCGTTCGGCCTGAAACGAACGCGCATGGCAGAAACCTTTAAGGAGGATACAGCCATGACAAAGATTTCTAAGTTGCAGAAGCGTGGCCTCGTTAGGGAAATCGCAATCAACAAGGCCGTCGTTTTTGATGGCAAAGTGGTCGCGATGGAGTACTGGGTGAGCGACATGCCCGATGGCCGAGGATGGCATTCATATGGGAATTGGGAACGGGGGGAGTTACTGATGCAGCTCTTCATCCCTGCCCGTGGAATACTTTGCCACTGGTGTGGCGTAGTGTGTGCCCGCGAGGATCTCACGAGAGTAAAAAAGGAGATTATTGCGGAGTACAATCTCCGGCGGGCCAAGAATCGGCCAGCGGGCCCTTACGGAATCCTGCCAGCACAAGGGTAGAGGAGGCGCTTGTAGCAGCGCAAACAAACTATAGGGTCGGAGGCTGCATAATCCGTCCCTTACATTTTTTAGGACATAATTCATTGTGTTTTAAAAAGTGTAACGAAGAAGTACCTAGAGGAAAGGAGGCCATTATGGCCAGCACACAGGGGATGAGGGCGTTTGTGATTTCGGCAAGGTTGCCGGGCGAAGGTCCCACGGCAATGCCCATGATTATGGGTACAGAGGTCGCCACTTCTGTGGATCTCGCATGGCAGCAGGCCATCAACAGGTGGCCCAACTTGGTAATCATGAGGCCCGAGCTACGCGATGGCCTAACTCCTAGGGCTAGAATGCTGGCCCTTGAGGGCGACGACAGACTCGGGGCTCGGCAGAGGACCGTGGGGTGGGAATGATTTTCTCATGGTCGAAAGGGGAGGCTGGGAATTTTCCTGGTCTCCCGATTTTTTTTGGAATATTGACTCTTAACCCAAAATTGGATGAAGAGTTGACAAGTGGTATTTAAAAAGTATAATAAAAATATAGAGAAAAGGTCGCAAAGAATATTAGAATAATTGACTAACACAACATGGCAGCAGATAATGACAAAGAGTTTCTTGAGTACATTGTCAAAGAGTTAGTTGACCACCCAAAAGACGTCAAGATTGAAAGAAAAGTTGACGAGATGGGCGTATTGCTTTCTTTGAAAGTAAACCCAGAAGATATGGGTCAAATCATTGGAAGAGAAGGGTCAACAGCCAAGGCAATCAGGAACCTGGTCCGAATTGTTGGACTAAAGAACCACGCCAGAGTGAACCTCAAAATCGAGGAACCAGAAGGCGGACGTGCTCCAAGAGCCGAGAAGAAAGAAGTTTCTTCAGACGACATCGAAAATATTTCTCTGTAATCGAGAAAACAATAACGCATCGAAAGGTGCGTTTTTGTTTTTCGAAGCTTGACATTGTTGGGTTTATTTGCTATATAAGCTTATAGGTTTGGTGGGCCAGTTTTAAAAACCGGTCTGGGCACGATGGCTAGCCGTCGCACCAAAGGTGGAGAACCGACCCAAGTGTTCCGCCGCGCACGGAATGGGCACCGTGGGCTGTCAAGTCCCAGCCGTCTGAGCGAATGTCTAGATTATTTTTAGACAAAGAGCTCCACGGCTCTTTTTTTAGAACAATAACATTTATAAACTTTAAAAATTGTGTTATCTTAATTAAATGATAAAATTTGATGTAATTACTATTTTTCCGGAGATGTTCAAGTCTTACTTGGGCGAGAGTTTGATTGCGCGGGCGCAGGTGAAGAAGTTTATAAAAGTTAATTTACACAATTTAAGAAAGTGGACAAAAGATGCTCACAAAACAGTTGATGACCGGCCATTTGGCGGGGGATTGGGCATGGTTTTAAAAGTAGAGCCTATTTATAAAGCAGTAAAGCAAATAAAGAAATCAAAAAAAGCTAAAGTCATTTTGTTTACGCCACGAGGGGAAAAGTTTACGCAGAAGCTGGCTTTTAAATTATCGAGGTTAGACCAAATTATTTTTATTTGTGGCAGATATGAGGGCGTTGACGAAAGAGTGGCGCAAAAAATTGCCGATATGGAGATTTCTATTGGTGATTATGACTTGATGGGCGGGGAATTGCCGGCAATGATTTGTATAGAAACAATTTCGCGATTGGTGCCGGGAGTTTTGGGAAAACCGCAATTATTGAAGGAAAGAATTTCAAAAACTGGAGGTTTTTTAGAATATGCACAATATACCAGGCCAGAAGTTCTTAAAGTTCGTAAAGTTAATAAAGTTGAAAGTTGGCGTGTGCCAAAAGTGCTTTTGTCGGGCAGGCACAAGGAAATAGACGAATGGAAAAAATCTCACGGCAAGGTTATTGAAGAATAGTAAAAAATGTGTTAGTATTTAAACAATTGGGGCGTGTGGCTGAGCAGCAAAGGCAACAGACTGTAAATCTGTCGGGGTTTCCCCTTCGTAGGTGCAAGTCCTACCGCGCCCACAGTTTGCCGATGTAGCTCAGGTAGCAGAGCACATTCTTGGTAAGAATGAGGTCCGCAGTGCAAATCTGCGCATCGGCTCAGAAATACAAATCAGCGTTTAGCGTATAGCTTGTAGTGTTTAGCAGCCCTAAACCCTAAAACCTAAACCCTAAAACCGAACTAAAATGGCAGTCAAAAAAACATATACAAAAATTGCTTGCGGTGCTTGCAAAACAACAAACTATTTTGTACGAAAATCAAAAAAGTCAGCCGAGAAAAAACTCGACCTGAAAAAGTTTTGCAGTTCGTGCCACAAACACACGGCTCACAAAGAGAGCAAAAAATAATTTGTAAATAAAAAACCGCCCTTTGATAAACTCGGGGCGGTTTTTGTTTAGTTGACTTTGAGTTTCTTTTTTATTGCTTCGACAATTTCGTCTAGATGAAGTTTAGATTTTATGAGATAGTCGAATTTTTCGTTCTTTTTGTCGGTGTTTTCCACATTGGTTAAAAATACAATTGGGGCTGGCAATTTTAGTTCCAATATTTTTTCTGCCATAGCGGGGCCGTCCATTCGGGGCATTAAAACGTCTGAAAGAATCAGGTCTGGATTTTCAGTTTTTGCGGCTTCTATGCCGGCTTCGCCATCTTTGGCAGTGGCGACTGAAAAGCCTGCCGATGTAAACATTTTTTCCAATATAAAAAGAAAATCTTCATCATCTTCTACTATAAGTATTTTTTTGTTATTTTTGGCCATTGTGATTTATTTTATTTTTTATTAAAACGGGCTAGTGTAGTCTTTCTCGGAAAACTCGTCAAGCTGTTCTTCTCTTGCCTGCCATTGTATTAAAATATCTTGATACGCTCCATCTCTAAACTGAAAATCGGTATTGTCGATGCCTGGTTTCTCTTGTTCAGCCAAAAGTACATTTTTGTAAAGTAAAAACCCTGCAAAAAGCACATCAATCAGAACTAAAACCAGTATTGTTGCAAAAGCATGCATGCCAACAATCCATAGTATTTTTTTTGTACTAATAAGGCCATTTCTTGCCAAAGCTAATATTTTTTTGAAATACGATCCTATTGCCATAACTATTTAGAGAATACTTTTATTGAAAAATTCATTGTAACCATATTCGGCTGTTTTTTTGATTTTTGATCTAGTTTAAAATTTTCAATGTTTAGGTTTTGAGTCTTAATTAAATATGAGCCAGCTTCAATTTTTCTCAAAAATTTTAAAATTTTTGAGAAATTACCCAAGGCTGAAAGTTGAAAATTTTCATATGTAGCTTGCCCCTCTTTTGATGGCGACGGAGTCGAAATTTGCAGTTCAATTTGAGAATCGGAGGCTAGGCTTTCTAAAAATTCTATAAAGGTGACGGGATTTCTTGAATCAATAAATAAAGCGTCTATTTTTGCAAGATTAGGCTGGTAGTTTTCGTATTTTTGCCTGAATTTTTCGGCTTCGCTAAATTGGCTTTCCAAAATAATCTTGCTGTTTCTCTGAACAGTTAATTCCTTTGACTGCTGGCGGATCTCTTTCAATAATGGATAAACAAAGAAAACAGCCAAAAGAACGGCTAACAAAAAAAAGGCGGAGGCTATTATATAAATTTCTTTTTTAATTCCCATATTCAAAGTTTAGTTTAAAGCTAGCTTTTAAGGGGCTTATCCAGCTTTCCGGCGAGAAAGAGACATTTTTAATAGCACCATGGCTTCCTAAGTTTTTTTGAAAGTTGATAAGATTTTCTCTTGTGTCACTGGTGCCAGAAATGCTGACTTTGACTTTGCCCTCATAATTTTTTCCGTCCAGAGAAATGCTTGTAAAATATAGTTCCCCCGGCCTCTCAATTTCGGAGATTGCTCCTAATATATCGCTTAAATAAATTTCTTTTTCATAAAAAGAAATGGCTGTCGGAAGGTAGCTGTTATACTTTTGGATTGCGTTTTTAAGCTTTCCGACATCGGGGGACTGATAGTCTTGCTGAGTGTTTTTTAAAAGAAATTTTTGATTATCAACCTCGGCTAAAATATAAAACTTTACCGACAATAAAACAAGTATCAAGCATACCAAAAAAATAATAATTACATTTCCCAAAACAAAGATTAAATTTTTAACCCGTTTTAGAAACAGTTCGTCTTTTTCTTTTTGTGGCAACAGATTTATCATTTGCTTAAATTTTCTTTTTCAATATTTATGGCGCCCAAGGCCAATCCCAAGGCAGTAGTGAATGGCAAAAAGTCAACCTTTTTTTCGTTGTCTTTTACAAGAGGTAAATTTATAAAAGGATCTCCGAGGCTGGCTTGAACGTCAAATTTTTTTGTGAAAAAGTCAGGCAATTTTTTTAGGTTTGTTCCGCAAAGAAGAATTTGCTTTAATTTTCCGTCAGAGGCCAAATGCTCGTGAGAGGCGTGTTCTTGGTAAAAATCTATGTATTTTTCAATTTGATCTGCAAGCTCGTCTAAATCAGGATTTTCATCTGAAGATAGCGGAATTGAATAGGTGAACCGTATGGAATATCCTGAAAAAACTATAAAGTCGGCAGTATCTTTTCCTATATCTATTAAAACCAAAGGGTTCTCGCTTTTTTCGTTTTTAACAAGCGCCCTGGCGATTGATTGCGATTCCACCTCGGCGGAAAGGGGTATAAGCCCCGCAGCTTTAACGCACGAAACATACGAATCGACGGTTTGCTTTGGGGTGGCAACAACCAATACATCAATGTGGTCGAGGCCGTCTTCAATGGGCGCTATTGTTTGAAAATCTAAATAAACTTGATCGATTGGCAGGGGGATATAATTTTCTGCCTCAAAAATCACGGCGGATTTTAATTCTTCGGGGCTCATTTTTGGCATTTGTATGACCTGCAAGAATGATTTTTCTTCGGGCAGAGATATGAAAGCGTATTTTGTTTTGAGTTTTTTTCCTTTTATGCTGTTAAGGGTTGATTTTATGGTTTCGGCTAACACTTTTTCATTTTTTATTATGCCCGAGACAACAACGCCCGGCTTCATTTCTGTTTGGCCGTAAGAAGCTACCAAAAATTTGCCTCGTTTTTTTTCAAGTTTTGCAATTTTGACAGACGAATCGCTAATATCCAATCCGAACGCATCATATTTTAAATCCAAAAATTTCATTTTGATTAGTTTACTATATCACTTTTCTAATTTTTAATAAAATGAATAAAATAATTATAACAAACACCGCTGAAAAAAAGATGAGCAGCTGCAGAATTGCGCCATGCTCGGAAACAATTTTTCCCATGCTTTGTTTGCCCTCTTTTTTTTCGTTTTGCGATTCGGGCTGTTCTGCAGGTGCGGTGTTGTTAAGAAAATTTTTATTGTCCGACGAATCTAAGATTGTCGGGATTTCTACTTTTGGCCTGTCCGCATCGTTGAGCTGTACGCCAAAAGGCATTGATCGGATGTATTCGTCTGGTTCTGCGAATAATGCAAAAGTTTTGGCTGGGAGAATAGAGCATGTAATGATTAACGCCAAAATCAGGATTTTAATATATTTCATATTATTGTTTGCTAATGCTAATCGCTAGACCACTTTACCAGTTGGAGTTCAGCTGAAACAGAGGACGCCGGAAAATATGGAGGCGGGCGGTATAGAAGGTTTTTATCCCAGTTAAAATGAGGATGCAAATAACCGTCGGTAAACGAGCCTCCACAGTAATTGGTAAAATTAAACCACCACGAACCGTGCAGTATAATAGAGCCAAAAAAGTAAACATTATCATTGGTTGCGCCTCCGTTGTAACAAATGGGAAATGCCACAAAGCCGTTTTGCGCCAGCAAAGCGCCGTCTACATAAAGGGGGTCTGGCGCATTTTTGGTGACGATGATGTTTCCTTCGGCTAATAATCCTATAACATCGGCGCGTTCGTTGTCAGATAACGCTTCGTCTGAATACCTAAGGTTATTTGAAATATAAATATTTGCCATGCTCATTATATCTGATGAGCCGTTAGCTGTGGCAATTACTACCCGGCCTTTGACCGTGCCCTCGACCCAAAGATTATTAGCTGCGTATATTACCAAACCATCGCCTGGTATTGTTTTTGTGTACAGTAAACATCTCCCTGAATGGCATCTGTTGCAGTTGCTTGCACAAATGCCGGAATTATAATCGGTGCCTCCCGGTAAAACCCTAAGCGCAGTGTTTGATCCATTGCTAAGCGCCGTGGTTACTGGAAATTTTGCTCCGGTATTTGTTGTTGATATTACTTTATAAACAGTCACGGTGCCGTTGCTGTTAAATACTAAAGAATAACCAGGAGCGCTTGATGGAAGATTTATATTTGCCGGCAGATTGCTGTTTTCGTTTATTACTGAGAAGGCGGTGCTTATGCCCGTGAAGTCTGCTTTTGTTGTAGGATTATTCCAATAAGGAGAGCTCTGGGTTTTATTTGCGCCCAGCGCCCAGATTGCGTCTTTTGAAACCTGCGTAGTGCAGTTTGAGTTTTCCGGATGTTGTTGTTCGCAATCAGCAAGGTATGTTGATTCTACAGAGGATGTCACGGAAGATTCCGCGGTTCCTTCAAAGCGTATGCCTGTGTCGCTATGTACCGGCCCAGAGTATGATTCTGTGCTCCAGGTGTATATCCAGTCGTGCGCCAAAAGCGCATAACTGGCCAGCGAAGGAATGCCGTAAGTTGCGGTAACGGTTCGTTTAATATTCGGGGTCTCATTTGTCCATCCGGTTGATGTAATTGTTACAGCGGTTTCTCCCGGACTAGGTGCTGTGATGACTAAGCTAAATTGTCCGATTGTTTGCTGGGTATCGTAATCTACATAATCGTGTACATAAGGTCCGGCCAGTTCTGTACCGTCTTTATAGTCTTCTGGGAACTGGATTAGATGCCACTGGTAATAATTTATTCCAGCTTCAGCGATTTGCAGGGACTGCTCCCGCGTAATGGTTGTTCTTAACAATTGTATCTTTGCAACAAAATTCGCAACGACAGCCGGCATAACCAAAGCAAAAATCGCAATAAAGATAATCAAATAAATCATTGTACTGCCTTGTTGTTTTTTTATTTTTTGAAACATAAAAATCTAGTTATTCAGATTATCTTTTAAGATTCTAATAGTGGCGCCGGCTTTCAACGAAAACGTGCTAGTGTCTTGCGCATCTGTGTTTTTTTGTACAATCAAATTTATTTCAACAAATTTAATGCTGTTCACGTTGGCGGGCGTTGAGAGCGCAACGCCATTTCCGTTTCCGTCATAATCGTCTCCGTAATAATAGAATAGGGGAGTGTCGCCATTCGATATCCCTGTTAAGACAGAAGTAATTGATTCTGTGGCGCTGGGAGGAGCGACGACGCCTTTGTACAAAACTCCGCCATCAACATAATATCTTATTTTATTTATTTTTCCTGCTGTTGCCCCGATAGGAGAATAAAAAATTATTTCCGAATCTTTGGCTTCGGTTATGGGATACGTTCCATAAGCGGCAGCTCTTATTTCATTGGTAAAACTGGATGACACAAATCGGGCTTGGTCGATATTATCCATAGCTATTAATTGCGCTTTCGGCCTTTCTATTATGCCAATCAGCAAGCCCACAGCAACAAACATTAAGAGAGAAAGTATTGCAACCGCCACTATAACCTCGGGCAGAGTGAACCCGGCTGATTTATTTTTTGGTTGTTTTTTGTTCATTTTTTAGTGTGTAAGGTAAACCTGCAAGATACAATATCCATTTTCGCACTCGTCATCAATTGCTACCGGGGCAATGGGGGCAAGCTCTTCATAGCCGTCGGCGCTGACTGTTACTGTGTAATTGCTGTTTAACGTCAATCCTGTAAAAATAACCTGGCCGGGAGTAGGGCAACCTGAAACATAATTCAAGCTGATACTGCTGATCTGCGGAGTTTTCTCTGGATTTGTTGTTTCAAGGAAAACTTTGTAGCGGATATAACGTTTTCCATTGTTTGCTGAATTAATTGTATTCGGGCTGTCATAATAAGTATTGCTGGTTCCGTCTATTCCGGTGTAACTTGCCTGATCTGTCCAAAACGTATCTTCCGGCTGATCGTGAAGTTCGTTACTCGAAGCGATTTGAAGCTTAACAGAAAAATCAGGGTCTTGAGTCGTATCCCAATCTAAAAGCGTGTAAGATGTTTCGTCGGTTCCGGTATCAAACGTAGAAGAAATCAACCAGCCCGAAGAATAATAATTATTGCTAGTATCTTTCGCCAGCCTTAAAGCCAGGGGTTCTTCGTTGCTGGTAATATGGCCATCATCTGAAAAGTATTTGGTTGATTCTGTAAAATTGGCCTGCCCCGAACCTCCCGACCAATCTTTTTGGCTCCAAACGCTTCCGCCCGTATATTTTATTTCATCATAATCCAAGCCAGCGTTGCTTAGCTCAACTTTAGCATTTTCAATGAGGTCGCCATCCGTCGAGGTATCTTTTACAACAACCAGTTCACTATGTGATGTTTTTGGACCCAGTATTAAGCTGAAATTTTTTGTGGTATCGGGCAAAACATTTGCAGATTGCACGGGCGAAGTCCCGTAAATCATATATTGAGCGCCAACTATCTTTGGCGTATAGGTATCCCACTCAAGACAGCAACTGGAATATCCGCAGGTGGCGGAGCAGGAACTTGTAGTTTTTGGGAATATGGCGCCTGCCCCATCAGATGAAAAATTTTCATCAAATTTCAACAAATCTGGGCTTATCAATTTTGCTCCCTGCACGTTTACGTCAACACTTGAAATCGGCTGGCAGGCTTGATCTTTAACATAAAATCCCAGGTTGCTTAATTTATCAATCATAAAGGTTACGGTCTGGGTTTCGCCTTCAATGACGGCCGCACTGGGCTGGGTTGTTCCAGGATATTCTGTTACAGAATATGTTTGATCTGCAGAGTATCCGCTTTTGCTTACACTGATCTGATAATTGCTGTCGGCAGGCAAACCTATCTCGTTCCATTTTCCTTGCGCATCGGCAGTTCTGGTTAGGTTGATGTTTGGATTTATGCTGGTGTTTATAATATTTATTGTAGCGCCGGCAATGGGTTGCCATGCAGAATGAATAGAACCAATAACCTGTATAGAGAGCGCTCCGCCAGAACCCATGCTCGCCAAGTTTATTGGGGCGATAGTCGCGACAAAGCTTTTGGTTAAATCGGCAGAGACGTCCTTTACATAAAGTTTGACTTGTTTATAGTCTTGTACAACCGGGTTGGGGTCGGCTGGATCGTGAAGAGCATTAATAACGTAATAAATCTGGTAATCATAGCCGTTAAACGAAACCGTTAAAGCATTTGGCATATCCGGCAAATTTCCGTGCGGATTTCCATTGATAGTGCCTATTTGGGAATAAGGCAAATTGCGCGCTAATTCCAAATATTGGTTGGCCAGAGCCGACATGGTGGTTTGTTTGCGATAATAAGCAATTGCATTGTAAACGGTTGTATAAAGTCCGTACGCGCTCGCGCATAAAACAGCCAAAATAGCCGTAGTAACTATGGCTTCAACCAAAGTAAACCCTTTTTCTGTTTTTTTATTCATCGGTTTTTATCCAATAAATTGCAAAGACGAGTACATTGGTTCTATTATAGAAAAAGCGAAAAAGGCGACCATCGCGCCTAAAAACAATATTAAAATTGGCTCTATGGCAGCAGACAATTTTGCAGTAGCGGCTATAAGCTCATCTTCATAAAAATCGGCCAATGTTTTTAACACGCTAGAGGTTTTTCCAGTTTCTTCTCCGACCTGAAGCATTTCAATCACCCCAAACGGGAAAATATCTTTGTGGGGGATTAGAGCTTCGTATAATTTCTCTCCCTTTTTAATTTTTTCTAGAGATTCGCTGATAGCTTTTTTAAAATAAAAATTACTGACAGTGCCAGAGGCAACTTCCAAAGACCGCGTCATAGCAACGCCAGAACCCAAAAGGGAGCTTAGCGAGCGAATCAAAATTGCGCAGTTGTTTTTTTTGACGAAAGTAGAAATGACAGGAATTTTCAAAAAAAGAGTATCTCTTGTCCATTTGCCGGTTTTAGTTTTTAGCCCCAGCCAAATCAGGAATGCTAGCACAGCGGGAATAATTATTAAAACAGGCCAATTTTTTTGCGCAAACTGGCCGAAATCAAGCAACATTCTGGTGTAAAAAGGGATTTTGGCGGCCATACTAGAAAAAAAAGTATTCAGTTTTGGCAAAACTACAACCACGATTACTGCTCCAACAAACAATAGCAAGGCCAAAACAATTCCAGGGTAAATCATAGCCCCCTGGATTTCAGACTTTAGCCGGTGTTCTTTTTCCAGCTGTAAAGCAAGAATTTTCAAAACTTCTTCCAATGTTCCCGCTTCTTCTCCAATTTCTATCATGCTAAGAAAAAAGTCATTAAAAACATCGGGGTGCATGGCCATAGCTGTGTGCAAACGTTCACCTTTGTTGATTCTCTCTTTAACAGCCAGAAGCGCGTCTTTCAGTTTTTCATTTTTTGTCTGGCCAGACAAAACCTCAAAGCTTTTAATTAGAGGAAGACCCGTGGCAACCATAACCGACAAGTTCCTCGTCATTACTATTTTTTCAGCAACCGGAACTCTGCCCAAAATGGAAATTTTATACCATTTTTTTTCCGATGAATCACTGAGGCCGGCTTTGATTAGGGTTAGTCCTCCATCCTTGAGCCCTTGTGAAAGTTCGTGGACATCTTTGGCCGTAGACGTTCCCGTTACAGTTTTCCCATTTATGGCTTTGGCAGTATAGAAATAGTTAGGCATTTTTATGGCTTTTAAATTTTTATTCCGTAATAACTCTTAATACTTCTTCAATTGATGTTAAGCCCTTTGCCGCTTTTACAAACCCGTCTTCAATCATTGTCCTCATTCCGTTTTGTATGGCAAGCTGGGCAATCTCGTTTGTAGCGGCTTTTTTTATAATCAAAGACTTTATTTCATCGTTTACGGGCAAAATCTCAAATATTCCAACTCGGCCTTTATATCCATCGGGACAGTCTTTCGAAGGTTTGGCCCTATAAAAATTAACATCCTCAAATTTATCCTTTTCTTTTGCCAAGCCCTCTTCTCGTAAAATTTCCAAAATTCTTTCTAAATTTGCGTATTTGGCAAAATTTTTAAGCTCGGCAGGTTTTAGTTTGTAGGCCTCTTTTCCTTCGTAAATTTTCCTGACCAATCTTTGGGCAATAATCAAATTTAACGTAGAGGCAATTAAGAATGGTTCGGCTTTCATATCTATAAGTCTCGGAATAGCTCCTGCAGCTTCGGTGGTGTGTAAAGTAGACAAAACTAGGTGACCAGTTAAGGCGGCGTTAATTGCCAAGCCAGCTGTTTCGTCATCTCTAATTTCTCCAACCATTATGATATCGGGGTCTTGTCTCACTAAAACTCTTAAGCCCGAAGCAAAAGTCAGCCCAATTTTGTCATTTACCTGGGTTTGGTTGATTCTTGGCATTCTGTATTCAATTGGGTCTTCAACAGTAGAGATGTTTACATCTGGCGTATTTAAAATTTCCATCATTGAATACAATGTAGTTGTTTTTCCAGAACCGGTAGGCCCGGTAATTAAAATCATTCCCGTGGGGCGATTTAAATTGTCTTTGACAAGCTCTAAGTCCTTTCCATAAAGCCCCAAGCCTTCCAAGGAAACAGCTTTTACGTCTTCAGATAAAAGACGCATAACAATCTTTTCTCCATTGTAAACAGGCAAAACCGAAACCCTGACCGAGTATTTAAATTCTTCAGTTTCTATTTTAAATCTGCCGTCTTGCGGAAGCCTGTGCTCGTCGAGCTTCAGACTGGAAAGCACTTTTATTCTAGCCACAATGCCGGGCGCCACAGAAGAGGGCAAAGTCATAACCACGCGCAAGATTCCATCAACTCTGTATCTTACAATAACCTCTTTTTCTAACGGCTCAATGTGCACATCAGACGCTCTCTGCAAAATTGCGTGCTTTAACAAAGTGTCAACGACTTTTATGACCGGTAGTTCTTCAGCCGCCTTCTGCAATTTTTCTTTTCCTTCAAAAACTTCGCCTTCGTCTTTGATGTGTTTTATGTTTTTGGTTTCCTCTTTTACAATATCTCCAAATTCTATTTCCAAGGTTTGCTGATATTGCGCCAGCGCAGATTTTATGCCGGCTGTTGTTGTGAGTCTGGATAAAATTTTCAAAGAAGGGTCGGTTTTTTGTATAAATTCAATAGTTCGCAAATCATCGGGGTCTAACATAGCCACCTCAAGGTTATTGCCATCTTTTTTAAAAGCAATAATATTGTGCACGCGGGCAATCGGCTCTGGAATTATTTTTAAAATTTCTGGAGGTATTGTGTCTCTTTCCAAATTAATAAAAGGAATTCCCAAGAGGTGCGCTCTTATTTTTATCAATTCGTCTTCCGGTAGAAACCCCAAAGAAACCAAAATATTGCCGACATCTCGGTTTCCCGTCTTGCTTTCGCCCAAAGCCTTCTCGAATTGCTTTTCCGAAACCAGCCCAGCATCCAAAAGAAACTTTTTTAATTTTAGAGGGTCAATTTTCATAATTTTAGAACAAAGACATTATGCTATTATAACTCAAAAACCACAAATGCAACAACCCCACATATCCACACCCCAAAAGTTGCATTTTCCCCCCAAAAAGCGCAAAATAATATAATTAATTAACATACTAATTATGAATGTTGAAGTTGAAATTAAAATAGAAATTGATAATTTTGAGGAAATTAAGGCTAGGGTGGCGGGGGTAGGGAAGTTGATAAAGTCAATAAATCAAGTTGATGACTGTTTTGTGCCGTGCCACAAAGATTTCTTTGCGCAAAAGCCAATTACTGAATGGTTGAGGTTGAGAACAAATCCCGACAAAGTGATTTTTGAGTATGACAGGTCAGTAGGTTTGAAAAAAGCGACCGACTATGACTATGCCGAAGAATATGAAACAGCAATTTCTAATCCAGACGAATTTAGGAAAATTTTAGATTTTTTAAGCTTTAAAAAAGTTGTAACTATCGATAAGCAAAGAGAATATTGGGACTGCGGAGGCATAGAGGTTGCCTTAGATAAGATAGAAGGATTGGGTCATTTCATAGAAGCAGAAGCCAAAGGTAATTTTAAAGATGCAGAAGAGCGCGAAATCCACGAAGGTTACCCAACCCTATTAATGAAAAAAATACAATAAAAAACCTGGGCGTACGTATGGCCCGGGTTTTTTATTGGTTGTCGCGAAGGCTAAGTTTCGTCGCCCATTTCTTGCATGTTTTCCATCATTTTTTGGTCCATTTCTTCTTTGGACATTTTTTCTGACATTTCCTTCATTTCTTTTGGGTGAGCTTTGGTGGCGTGCTCACTTATTTGGCTCATTACCTCGTCTCTGGTTTCACCAGTGGCTACGAAGTTGCATTTTATGTCCATATCTTTGCAGGATAGGGAGTAAGTTTTCATAATTTTTTATAATTACTTTCAGAAATTTCCAGGAATTCTGCCAGGCAATTCCTAGTAAATCTAAAAGTGATTATTTGTTACTTATATGACTTTATTATCCAGATAATGCATTAAATTGTTGTTAAATATAGAAAAAAAGAAACTATTAATCAAATGTTAATCAAACTTGATAAATAATTGGGAATGACACAGAAAAATTTTTTAATTTATATATTTGCGGTACTGACAATATTTTTATTGTGCGACATAATCTATATTAGTTTACGAAAACCCATTGTGCGACAAAGCCCGACGGTAACCTTGCCAAAAAAAATTTGGGGTGCGTATACGGGCAATACGACAGAATCTTTTACTGATTTTCAGAAATTGGTCGGCAAAAAAGCTGATCTAAATGCTGTGTTTGTTGGCTGGCCTGACCCGTTTCCCGCCAGCATAGCCATTCCACTAAAAAACGGGGGTCGGACCCCAGTAATTTTTTGGGAGTCATATGGTGTAACGCTGGATCAAATTATTGCCGGTCAGGAGGACTATTATATAAAGCAATTTGCAGAAGATGCAAAAAACTACGGCGGAAACGTTATATTGGCTCCTTTCCATGAAATGAACGGTGATTGGAGTCCGTGGAATGGAACAGTGGGGAATAACACGCCCTCAAAAGTTATAGAAGCATGGAAGCGTATGTATAATTTATTTTCTGGAGTATCAAACGTTAAATTTGCCTGGGCGGTAAATAACGATTCTGCGCCAAACACCGCAGAAAATGCAATAACGAATTATTACCCTGGAGCAGATTACGTTGACTATGTGGGCGTTGACGGTTTTAATTTTGGCGACCCGTGGCAAACATACAGCGAAATATTCTCCAAAACTTTAGAACAATTAAAAACTTATAACAAACCAATATATATTTTTTCGATGGCCAGCGCCGAGGGTCCCCAAAAAGCCGAATGGATTACCGACACCTTGTCGCAAATAAAGGCCAACCCAGACATAGCCGGCTGGATTTGGTTCAACGAAAACAAAGAACAAAACTGGCTTATTGATTCTGACCCCGCGTCTTTGCAAGCTTTCCAAGTCGCAGTAAAGCAATAATTCTTCCTCATCGAAAAGGGCTCGAAAGACTCTTTAAGTGTTGCAGGCAGGGGGTGCCCAGCAAATCAGAACGGGGAGTTGAAAATGCGGGTAAAATATGCTATAATAACAGTATAAAGATATGAAAAACTGGTCTGTAGACACAAAAAAATTGAGGAAAGACAAGGAAAAGTTTGCCATTTGGAAACTTGAGCAAATGGTGAATTTTGGTTTGGGCGGGAAAAAAATAAAGAAAAGCGAACTTAAAAAATACTGGGAGATTATAGACATAGACCCAGCCAAAAGGAAATTTTTGTCGCTATTTATAAAGTAATGCAAAGTATCTTATCTAAAAATCAAAAAAACATTCTTGAAATAATAAGCAAAGACAAAGTTATTTGCGATAATTTTTATTTAACAGGCGGCACGGCCTTGGCAGAATTTTATCTTAAACACCGTTTGTCGGAAGATTTGGATTTTTTTTCCGAAAATGAATTTGAGTCGCAAAGCATTTCTGTCTTTTTTGAGAAAATAAAAAAGGAGGCAAAAATAATAAAGGTGGAATTCCAGCAAAGCTTTAACCGCAATTTATTTTTTTTGGATTTGAGCGATGGCGACAAAGTTAAAACAGAGTTTACATTTTTTCCTTTTGAAAGGATTCAAAAAAAAGAGAAAATAAGGGATTTGTTTATAGACAGTCTTCTGGATATTGCGGTGAACAAAGTTTTTACAATTTATCAAAAGCCAAGGTCTCGTGATTTTATCGACTTGTATTTTATTTTAAAGAAAGATACTGGTTTAAAACTTGATGATTTGGTTAGAAAAGCACAGATAAAATTTGGCAATTATATTGACCCAATTCAATTGGGTGCCCAATATATGAGAGTAAAAGAACTAAAGGATTTTCCAAGAATGATTGTAGACATTGAAGAAAATGTCTGGCAGGACTTTTTTATATCAGAAGCCGAAAAACTTTCCCGCAAGATTATAAAGTGACCCGTTATACCTAGTAAAAAAGGGCGAAAGTCGCTCTTTTTAGTTGCGCGAAATATGTGGATAAGAGTCTTTACTTAGTTTGGGTAGTCGGGTAAAAAGACATTACAATACAATTAATTTGAAAATTCACTGTTTGTTAATCTTTCTCGCGAAGGGATTAGCGATTGCTGAATTTTATTTTTGCCTATGGAGCATAAATTAATATTATTTAACCAAACTTTTAATGCACAAATCACGAAAAATCATATCAATCGCAGCAGCAGGATTGTTCTTAGTAGCGACAGTATTTGGCTTTAGCAGTCAGCAAGCTAACGCTGCGACAACAAGCTATCAGAGTGTATACAACAAAATTATTAACCAAATTAACGCGAAGAAAGCAGCAAGAACAACAACTACCACGCCAGCCCCAACCCCGGCACCCACATCAACTCCAACTCCAACTCCAGCGCCGAGTCCAACACCAATTGCATCTTCGACTAAGTGTGTTTGGACGGGGCATTGCGCGGGAGATTACTGCAAAACAGAGAATGATTGCGATGGGCAGTTAGTTTGCAATAGCGGAGTTTGTGGAACGGCAGGAGCAACAACAACTCCTGCGCCAACTCCAGTTCCTGCGCCGGTTGTAACGCAAACACCTGCGCCAGCTCCCACAACTACCCCTTCAACAAGCGGGAAAATATGGGGAGCTTACTTGTCTGATGGAAATTTAGCATCGTTTGAGTCTTTAGTGGGCGCAAAGGCTGACATGCAAGCATATTTCTACGGCTGGGGCGACTCTTTTCCAGCCAGCTCAACTCTAAAATCCCAAGGAAAAACTTTAGCCATATTTTGGGAACAATATGGAGTTACGTTAGACAGTATTATTTCTGGCGCGCAAGATGCGTATATAAAAGACTTCGCCGATGATGCAAAAGCATACGGCGGGCCGGTTATATTGATGCCATTCCATGAAATGAACGGCAACTGGGACCCCTGGGACGGAACAGTGGGCAGTAACACGCCAGCAAAAGTTGTGGCTGCATGGAAGCACGTGCACGATTTATTTGCCAGTGCAACAAACGTTAAATTTGCCTGGGCGGTAAATAATGACTCTGTGCCTGATACAGCAGAAAATGCAATAGCCAATTATTATCCGGGCGCAGGATATGTTGACTATGTCGGCGTTGATGGATTCAACTTTGGCGACCAGTGGACATTTTCAAGTGTTTTCTCGTCTGCCTTATCGCAGCTGAAAACCTATGGAAAGCCAATATTGATAACCTCAATGGCTTCGGCTGATGGCGCACAAAAAGCATCGTGGATAACTGAAGCACTCAACACAATTTCTTCTGATTCAAGCATAGCCGGATTCATCTGGTTCAATGAGAATAAAGAAGCAAATTGGTTGGTGAACTCTAATCCAGACGCCTTACAAGCTTTTAAGGTTGGAATTCAAAAATTTTAGCGCAAATAAAAAATCACCCGAGAATATTGGGTGATTTTTTATGGAATTTATCTGTGAGTCATCATGTATACACCTTCTGCATTTGTTACAGTTTTTACATTTTTACTCGTAATGTAATCTGCTATAGAGGTTAGCATTGCAGGAGTTGTACTGTATTGTCCTCCTAATGTGTCTACACCGTGTAGAACTAATACAATCCATGTTTTATTTTGAACAGCCTGGTCAATCCAGCCTTTTACGTCGGCTAAGGTTGTAGTTGCTTCAACAGAATATGTTCTTATCAAGAACGGGTTTCCATCTCTGAAGTTTGGTCCGCCATCGGCAACTAAGGCTGTTCTGGCGCCAATGTAACCTGATTGTTTTACAATTTGATCGGCTAAATTATTCCATGTCCCGTAAGGGTAAGAAAATGTTTGGATATAATTTACTCCCAAATTTTGCAAATCAATTTTTGAATTGGCGACTTCGTCAACAATTTGTGGCTGGGTAAGAGTTGTTAAGTCAGCATGAGTTTTTGTGTGGTCTCCAATTTCGTGTCCCAGTGATTGCAGTTGTAACATTTGCGCAGTAGTTATAGAACTAGCGTTGCCCAATTCTCCGCTTAGTATATAGTCTGTACTCTTTATATTGTGGCTAGTCAAAATCGGAAGTCCATTGGCAAAGAAAGAGGGAACTCCATCATCAAAGTTTAGAGAAACCATTCCTTGCGCAAATGGCATAGAATTTGCCAAGCTCAAAGAAAAGTCGTCAACTGAAAGCGTTCCAACAGATTGAATCAAGTGAAATACCGTCATAGATACGGCGTTGTTTGGGGTTACCAAGGTGGTGGAAAATTGCGTCCAGCCTGTTGCAGGAGTTGCAGCTCCAATAGGTCCATAAGAAACAGTTCCATTACTCAAGGTAAACATTGCGACAATTGAGGTGTTGGCCGTTGACTTATAGAAGTCAGAGAAAACATATTGGGTTGCGGGTGAAACATTTACATTTTTAAAGTACCATTTTGCATCTCCATCAGTGTATGCGGTTATTGTGATTCCAGCCCCGTCGTTTCCCGTATGTCCCGCAACGGGGTAGGTGAAAGTAGCGTTATTTGTTCCCCAGCCTGAATTTAGCCAGTCGGTTGGCGAGGTTGTTCCAGCCTCCAATGAAGAGTTAGAAATTAAATTAGGATTTATTGTTTGCGTATTTGAGAAACTAACAGACACAGTTGTTTTTGCGCTTGATATGCCAAGGCTGTCTGTTGTTATTGCCCCCAAGGTATGCGAGCCGTCTGGAAATTGCGCAGTATCTAGAACTATTTGAAAAGGTGAGGTTGTAACAGGGCTTCCAAAAGCCGAATTATCAACATAAAATTGAACTCGCGAAATTGTATTTGGGCTTATTACCTGCGGGTTTGATTTTATCAAAATTGCATGAGATAAAATTGTGCCTGGCGCGGGATCTGTTATTGAAACCGAGGGGGGACTTATGGCAGGAGTAATAACATTAACTTCTCTCGTTACCTGGGTTGCTTTGTTGCCTGCTAGATCAGAAACGTTGTAGGTTACAGTATAAACGCCAACTTTTGTAGTATCAACCGGATTTACTGTCACAATTTTTGAAGTAATATTTCCGTCAATATTGTCTGTGGCGGTTGCTCCGGCGTCTGTGTAAGAATTGCCAACTATTACTGAAACCTTCGCACTGCCAATTAAAGTGATAGCCGGTTTTGTTGTATCGGGCGTTGAAGACCCGGTGATTATTCCAAAATAATTAGATTGCGCCCTGACTGTTCCATCTCCGACAATTGTTATATAAAATTTATCCTTGTCGTAAGATGCAAAATCAAAAGTAGATGGTATCGCCCAGGAAAAAGAACCTTGTGCGGCCGTCACGTTAACCGCAAAGCTTCCGTTGGTAATTATATTACCTTTCATTCTGTTGATATACACATTAACTTTGCTGACTCCTTGAGATGTCCACGTTACATTGTGAGTAGTGCCAACCTGCCATTTTTCGCCCCCGGCAGGGGAAGTAATAGAAACAGAAGGAGTTACAGGTGTTGAGCCGATATTTTCAGTTAAAGAGTAATTATCTGTTGTGAGGTAGCCGACATATTTTAAATAATGAAGCACTGTTACTGAGACCGCGTTTGCCGGCGGAGTTAAAACAGCCGATGCTGTTTTCCAGACAGTGTAAGATGCGGGGAATGAGCCCAACTCGGTCACAACAGTAGTTCCGTCGGCAAGCTTGTATTCGGCGGCGAGATAGCTAGTGCCGCTAGACTTATAAGTGTCGGAATAGTTGTATGTTTTGCCAGGACTTACATTAACATTGTTGAAATACCAGCCTTCTCTGGTTTGTTTATACAAAAATATTTGCACTGTTATGGACTTAGAACTATTGTAGCCCAGCGTCGGGTAATAAAAATATGAAACATTTTTTGAATCATGCCTGGTATTCCAGCCGGTAGGTTTGGCTGAAAGAACATTAAAAATCGTAGCGTTGGACTGCTCGACCGATGGGTTGCTTATCAAGTTAGGCCCGGTTGCAGCAAACGTCCCGCTCGTGCCAGCTATAAATAGAACAGAAATAACCATCACGGTAAGAATTATTCGGGCCGTTACTTTTTTAAGAAAATATTTCATATTTTTTTATTTAATTTTATAACTCAAGTTAACCGATTGATTATTAATTAATGATGAATATACGTTTTTAATAATATTATAGTTTGATTTTGGGCTGAAAAATCCTATGTCTATGACTGCAATAGAACTGCCAATTACCAAAAAAGATATGGACTCTATGATTATTGCCACGGTAAGCGAAACAAAGACTTTGTTCAAAAAGCTGCTTTTTTTGGGAACTAAATTCTCCATTTTGCTTGCTTCAAAACCCAAAAAGTTTTTGGCTTTAGTTGCGGTTATCACTAGTACGTGGGCAAATATTGAAATTCCTGAAGTTGGGTATATCATATTACTTTTTTAAAATTAAGATTTCATTTTTACTCTTTCGGGCTTAAACCAGTACAGATTCTTTTTTCTTAGAATTATTTCCTTGAAAAATTGTTCTAAGAAAATATATGCGTTTACATATTTAAGAAACATATAACTTGGTATTGCCAGCAGAAAGTCAGGCCGTTTTTCCTTTATGGCGGCAAATACAGTTAAGGGAAAAACTACCATGCTAAATATCAGCAACAAATAAACGGTTGTATACAGGTTTATAGCGGGCAATAAAAACATCAAAAATGAGAAAACCAGTCCTTCTATATATATCAGCGAAAGCTCCATTGCCATGCCGGGCGTGTTTGGAATCCCAAAGTGCTTTGAAAGGTTTTGCCACCCTCCGCCAAACCATCGTCTCATTTGATTCATATACGCCTTTAATGTTGTAGGGTCCTGGGTGTAACAAATTGCTTTTCTATTATATTTGATTTTGTATCCTAGGCTATGGAAGGTGTAAGTAAAATCTAAGTCTTCGGTCAGCGTGTCGTGCGTGAATTTTATTTTATGTTTGAAAATTTCCGTTCTCCATGCGCCAGCGGCCCCGGGAATGACAAAAATAAAATTTAAATAATCTTGCGCCAGCTTATCTATGTTCTGGCTTATGGCGTAATCCAGCGCCCTGCATGCTGTTATCCAGTTGTATTTTAGGCTCCTCACATACCCTGCAACCGCCGAAACTCCCTGGTCTTGCATATCTTTTTCCATAAGTGCGACAAAAGCATCAACGAGAATAGCATCGTTATTTTTTTTGTTATATTCATATTTTTATTATTTAATTATATTAGTAACTAAACTATAATATTTTTACAATGAATCTAGCGTTAAAACAATATTGAAAGAACAATTTTTTTGTGTTATATTTATACAAACCTACGCAGAACCGCATAGGGGCGTGGTGAAATGGTATCATAAGGGTCTCCAAAACCCTTGGTCTGGGTCCGATTCCCAGCGCCCCTGCCTGCAATATGCAACCTAGAGACCTCAGATTTTACGACTATCCTTAGGTTCGATTCCTAGAGAGGTCATAGGGTAGGTCTCTAGGAAGTGGAACCTGCATAAACAAAAAACACCGATTTTTTTTCGGTGCTTTTTGTTTTATCTGGTTATCGCCAGCTTTTTATTTTTTACCACTAGTCTGCTTTTCAGGCAGGAGAGCAGGTCTCTTTTTTCATCAATGCTGCCTTCTCTCAGAATGTATTTTAAATAAGATTTCATATCTATCTCCACTCCTGATCTTTCTTTTTCCTTGATTCCTATCATTTTTTGGAATCTACTGTATCTTTTAAATTCCTCTTCAAATTTATTTTTCACCCCCAGCTTGTCTATGTCCGCCTCATCCAATAAGCCTTGCAGCTGCCTTATTATCTCTTCCTCTCTCAGAAAGCCGTGCTTGCAGTTTTTATCTCGGCTTTTTGTGCACCCGTAATAAATAAACTTTAATGTCTTGCCGTTTTTCAGTTTCTTAAATTTTTCTCGGGCGGTGATCCCTGATCCGCAATGTCCGCAGGTTATAAGTTTTGTGAAGGCAAATTCTTTTTCTTCTCTGACATAGTCTACTTTCAGTTGCTGTTGGACTTTGTCGAATAAATCTTTATCAATAATCGGTTCGTGTTTTCCGTTGTACCAGTTGCCACTGTGTTCTGGATATTCAAAAACACCGTAGTAAAAAGTGTTTCTTAAAATTATATAGATATTACTCAGCGAAAGATGATGTTGATTTTTTGTCCTGAAATTAATTTCAAATCTCATCCAATGATAAAGCTTTATGCCAGACCAATTTTCATGTGCTACTTTTTCAAACATCTTTTTAATAATAGGAGCGCGGTCTGTATCCAGTATAACCTGACACTTTCTGTCGATCCTTTTTTCGTTAAAATATCCTGTTGGCGCTGTGCCCGGACGCAGTCCCATCTCGCACCTGGTACGAAGGCCACGCCTTACGTTGATACCTCGGTTATCATTTTCCAGTTTAGCTTGGCTGCCCAATATCATTAGAAGAAACTTTTCATTCGGATTATTAGTGAATATCTGACTATGCGTTCTTATCTCTGTCAATAATTTCTGATCCATTAAATCCACTAGCGACCCTAAATCTCCAGCGTTTCTGGAAAGTCTATCCGGCGCCCAAGTCATTATGCCATTAAATTTTCCTATCCGGATATCCTCAACGATTGAATTGAACACCGGACGCTCGCTGGAATTTTTAGCAGAGTGCGACTCTCGCCTAATTTCGACAATTTCCAATCCGTCTCTTTCTGTGACTTGCAACATTTCTTTTATTTGCGAATCTATCGACATAACCTGTCTTTCTTCTGACTCAGTGCTTTTACGGGCGTAAAGGCAGTATTTTATTTTCCCCAAAATCACCGGAGGAGGGAATGGCAGATTGTTCTTTATTTGTGTTATTTGTCCCATATTTTTGTTTGAAAGGTGGGTTAATATTTACCCTTCAAGTACAAGGAATGACGCAACCATGCCCATTAGTCCAGACCTAGACCCCTCAAAACCCGCCAGCTCAAGAGCCGTAAAAAAATATTGAAGTTTTATCTAAAAGAGCGTAAAATTAATTAATAAAACGATATAAAAATGTCCTTTACTACCGTTACAAGTCTCAAAAATAACATTTCTAGATTATTAAAAAAACAGGGATATTCCATAAAACCTGAGGGCGTTTTTATTCTTAAAAATAATGAACACGAAGGTAAACGCAAAGTCCACGAATTGGCAAAAGCTGAAAGAGCAAATAAAAGTGAGCTGTTTCTTTTGGGTAAGATTCCCTTAGTACAAAAATATCTTATAGACGGAAAGGATTTGGATGTTTCAAAAATTGATCCAGAAATAATTGAAATTAAAAGTGGAAGCCAAGAAGACGATCTTTTTCGATGGTGGAATATTGTTTGGTGGAGTCTTCCTAATGAACATGCTTACGGCCGACAGATGCGGTTTATTATTTGGGATAAGTACCACAATGCTCCAATCGGCCTAATTGGTTTGCAAAGTCCAATTCTTAGCTGGGGTGCACGCGATAAATATTTGGGAATAAAACCAAAAGAACGTGATTTTTGGATAAATCAGTCTCTTAGCGCCCAGAGAATAGGTGCTCTGCCTCCTTACAACGACATTAGGGGCGGAAAACTTATTGCATCTCTTATGACTTCAGAAATCATAAGAAAAAAATTCCAAACAAAATATAAAAGTCAAAAAACCCTTTTACTTAAAAGAGTGTTACCCTCAAATTTGCTTTTTATTACTACAACAGGAGCTTTTGGAAAAAGTAGTATTTATAATCGTCTGAAATTTAACGGAGAGGTAGTTGCTAAATTTATTGGATATACTCAAGGAAGTGGAACATTCCATATTTCCAATGCGTTGTATGAAGATTTGGTTGTTTATTTAAAGAAGCGTGGTTTTGATATTGAAAGAGGTTATGGAAATGGTCCTTCACGGAAATTACGCTTAATAGATCAAGCCTTGCAATTATTAGGGTTTACTAATGGTGTTACACATGGTATTAAAAGAGCTGTATATCTCTTTCCTATGGTAGAAAATTTGAAAGAGGTTATACAGTCGAATAAAAAGCCAATTTGGTATCATCGTAATACTGCAGAAATAACACAATTTTGGAAAGAACGCTGGGCCATGCCCCACGCTCAAAAAAGTAAAAATTATCAGGATTTTTCAAAGAATGATTTTATAAATCAAACCCGTAAGGATTTCAAAAAATATAAACAACTCTGTAAAAATATTTAAAAGTTTATGGATGGGGAATTAGAAAATAGAAGTTATGCTCATCTTCCTGAGGAGTTACTCGGCAAGATTCTGGAAAATGTCCCTGCGACGGTCGATAAAATGAACCGTCTGTTTGATATTCAAGATGAACCAATTAGAGCGGGGATGGATGATTTAAAAAAACGGGGCATGATTGAATTGTTATCCTCAATTGATTATTCTACTTCACTTATGGCTGCTGATGGTGGTATGATCCTTGAAAAAATGACGGGTACGGATTTGCTGTTAGCCGTTGCTGTAGGCGTTGAGGGGTTAGGAGATGGGGATACTGAAAATTGGGGGTCAGAAAAGAATCAATATTACCAATGGCAAACGGTTTTGCCACACGATGAAGCAAATTCCAGGCTTATTCAAGGTGTTATGTTTTTGATGGAATTAAGTGTGTTAGCTAACGCAGAACATGAGATTAGGATATTGGATGGTACTCACTTTACTCCTATTATAAAGATAAACAGCCTCCTTTCGGCTGATAGTGAAAAAATTGGCTCAGTATATACTGATGCTCTCAGGGATTTTTTAAAAGAAACTTACAAAAAAATAATTCCTGATATTCCAGATATTATCAAAGCCGCATTTAATGACGATAAAATAATTGCTTTAGCAAAATATAGTTCATCAAGGGATGTAATCGACGCTTTTTTATCTAAACATAAAATTCATGTCGACGATAAAACATTTTTTTCTCTAGCATTGAGCCAAGACGAATACCTTAAACCACTTTCTGTGGGACAGAGCGAAGAGGAAAGAAGAAAAACTTGGGATGACCTTAGAATAAATTCCAATTTGGAATTACCTGATAATGAACAAAAGGAGTTGAATAAGGCTCTCGCTGAGGCGATTAACCCAATAAGAACTAAAGATAAATTTACATCAAAACGAAAACCTTCTGAAATATTTTATACATATTATAAGCCGTATGAGGATGGTCCTGCTTACAAAATAGAAATTAAAAAAACTTTAGCTGAAGATAAAAATCGGTTTGAAAAATATTTATTAAGTATAAAAAAACAAATAATCTTTCCGGAAATTCGTGAGCCATATCCTCAATATCTTGTAGATCTTATGGCAAAAAATGTTGCTGGGGGAATGTTTGCAATCCAAGAAGCTATCCGTTTATCATCTGATCTTAAGATTGATAAGGGAAAATTTAATTTATTATTTAATTACCGAACATAAAATATATGCCTGAAATAAAAACACTTTCACAAGAAGTTTTAGAAAAAATAAAAAATCCAGAAAATATTGCAATGGGCATAACAGGATCTCCAAGTAATACTCTCGAGGTTGTTATTGATATTACTGAACTCACAAAAACAGACCGCACGCTCGGACAAATGGTATATGTAGCCGTTGAAGAAGACGCCAGAAATATTCTTGTCATAGGGCAAATTATAAAAATTGAAACAAGAAATAGGTGGCATGAAGATCCCGCATTCAAGGGCGTAATTAAGCGACACGGAACATTGCCTCATCTGAGTGGTGCTGCAGATAACAGAACTGCGACTATAAGTGTCCAAGCGTGTTACGACTTGGGTAATGACGACCCTGAGGGTTATATTTTAGGTACATCACCATCTACTGGCATAAAGGTATTCAAAATGAACAACGTTGTTATGGAAGCCCTGATGACGGGAAATATAAAAGCAATTACTTACATAGGTAAAGTTTATGGTACCGATGTCGATTTACCTTTTTGGTTTAAACATTTTGATCGTACCGATACGGCCAATGGAGAATATGGAGCAGGTGATTCTTATCACATTGGTGTTTTTGGCAAAACGGGGTCCGGCAAGACTGTGACAGCATCAATGATGCTTTTAGGGTATGCAAAAAATAAGAACAATATTAGTATTTTAGTTCTTGATCCGCAATCGCAGTTTTACCTTGACAAGGATTTGTTGCCTTCGGATAAGAGTTTTAAAACCGAAATAGAAAAAACGATGAAATATGAAAAATATAAAATTCTTGAGGATATTTGTTTACCTAATGATGATACTGATCTGTTTGCCGACCTGCTTTTAAGTAATGGATTTATACAAAAAGCATTTCAGCATTATACCGAAGAAAAAATGCAACTTACCGCTGAGGCTATTGCTGATTATTTTAATGGTCGCTTGAATGATCCAACCTTTTCTTTGGCTTCTGTGTCTGACAAGATTGGTTTGCTTAAGCAAATGTTGACCAGATTTGTTACTCCTACTGGTGCAGACGAAAAGAAGGATACTTTCTCTCGCTACATAATGGATATTTACGGAACAAAAGATTCTCGCAACAGATTGGTAAGAAAAATTAATACTGTATTGAGGACAATTGATACGGATGATAATCTAAAAAATAAATGGACATCAACTCTCGATCTTTTTTCGTCAAAAAAAATTGATAATAGTAATAAAACTCCAGTAAATGAAATAGTAAAAAAAGTGGTTGAAGAAAATGGAAATTTTATTGTTTTGGATATTAGTCAGAAAGCAGGTGACATTGAAAATGAAAACCTACAGGCTAGATTTGTAAATTTAATAGAAACTGCAATTGTCTCGGCTGGTGCAAATTATTATGCACAAGGCAAGAAGGCAAACTGTCTAATCGTCATGGATGAAGCTCATAGATTTATTTCTAAGGATTCAAGCGATGAAAAGATTAAAAAGCTTACAAGAGATATTATTGGTTCTGTCAGAACGACCAGAAAATATAGCATCGGCTATATGTTTATTACCCAGACCATTGAGTCTCTTGATGATGAAATTATAAGACAGATGAGAATCTTTGGATTTGGTTATGGGCTTACCTCGGGTCTAGAATTAAGAAAAGTTAGTGAAGTTATAAATAATAATGATGCGTTGCAACTTTATAAGTCATTTATTGATCCTAGTAGTAATGGCAAATTTCCCTTTATGTTTTTTGGACCAATTTCGCCACTTTCATTTACTGGTTCTCCTTTATTTATAGAAGTATATAAAAATTTTAAGGATTTTAAATAATTCATGGCGGAACATCTTAAGCCAATTTATGCAAATTGCGTCAAAACAGCAAATAATTAAACGCCGGAAGGAAATTGAGCAGGATATTATAGATTTGCTTTCGCGAGCGGAAAGCGATTTTAGCTTGGATGATGTTAAAGAGGTTATTTACAGCGAAGAAGGCCAGGATGATTTAACAAGAGCTATTTCTATGTTTGATACTGGAAAAATTCCCGACGAGTTAGAAAATATTATTGAACTGACAAACGATGCTTGGAATTATTTTCCGCACAAAATTTTAAAAGGCCTTTCGCCCGTTGAAAAAATATTGGAATATCAAAACAGAAATAAGGAATGAAATTATAGAAAATACAAATAGTGAAAATTGCATAAAAATATGCTATAATATAAATGCAATTTAATTTAAAGTTGCATGTTTACAGTATGGTTCGGATATCGTTTGGTATAGCATGGTACGGTATTGTTTATTAAGGTTCTGAAAGGGATTATTATTAAACAAAAAAACCATGATATTCGAAATTGAAAAGGTCATCGGATGGCAGAATGATAGAGGCGAATTCCTATGTTGCAAGCACTTCGACGAGGAGTGTGGCAATGATGGAGATACTGCCGGATGGAGCCCCATTGAAGATGATGGAGGACATATCTATATTTGCGATGATTGTCATCACAGAATATAGTTATTTTACCATTAAGCCCTTCGGGGCTTTTTGGTTGAATTTTTAAAAGCTGTCTTTTAATTGAGGTGGTTTTTTGATAAAGTAAAACAATATGAGAACATTAATCGTTTATTATTCTTTTGACGGAAATACAAAATTTATCGCCGAAATAATCGCAAAAACAATTAAGGCCGATTTGTTAGAGCTTAAACCTAAAGAGGAAATCACCCGAGGCCCTCTAAAACATCTTTGGGGCGGGAGACAGGTGATGATGAAGGAAAAACCTGAGTTGTTCTCGTTTGATAAAAATCCCGATGATTTTGACGTAATCTACATTGGCACGCCGGTTTGGGCGTTTAACTACGCCCCTGCAATTAATGCTTTTTTATCCAAGACGGAATTGAAGAGAAAAAAGATTGCGTTATTTTGTTGTCACGGCGGAACGCCGGGAAATACAATTGCCAAAATGCGAGAATTATTAAAGAAAGACAATGAGATTTTAGGAGAAATATCTTTTAAGGAGCCCCTTACAAATGAAAAAGAAAAAAACGAAGAGGTGGCGAAAAAGTGGGCGTTAGATATAATAAATAGTTTATGAAGAAGTGATTTTATGGAAGTTAACCTAGTAAAATAAAGAAAATAAAAATTAATTTGGACTTTGGAGAATAATGCCGAAGTTCAACAATTATGGAAGAACAAACAATAAAATTTTTAAACAAGACCTTTACCCTGGCAGCGGTTTTAATTGTCGGTGTTTTGGTTTTCTTTGTAGGCGAAATGATTTATCAAAATAAAGCTCTTGACCAACAAAATACTTATCAGATTACGGTTTCCGGCGAAGGAAAAGTTTATGCTAAGCCAGACGTAGCCATTGTTAGTTTTGGCGTTACAACTGACGGAACAACAGTTGCCGAAGTAACAAAAAATAACACATAAAAAATGAATGCAGTTATTACCGCTTTAAAAGATTTAAAAATTGATGAAAAAGATATCCAGACAACAAATTATAATCTAACGCCCGTATACCAAGATACTTACAATCTGCCTATGATGCCCGTTGGTGTTGATACCAAGAGTATACCAGTTAGGACAGGAACAACTCTTAAGGGTTATAAATTAGGCCAGGATGTGCAGGTAAAAATAAGAGATTTTACAAAAGTTGGAGATGTCTTGTCTCAAGCGACTGCAAAGGGCGCGAATGTGGTCGGTGATTTACAATTTACAATTGATAATCCTGAACAGTTTAAAGAACAGGCAAGGGCAAAAGCAATTGCGCAGGCAAAATCTAATGCCCAAAATCTTGCCAAAGAATCTGGAATAGGATTGGGAAAACTTATCAATGTTTACGAAAATTATATGTATTCAACGTATAATTCCGCAAGATCAATGGGAGGAGGCGTAGCATTGGATTCAGCCGTTCCGGCTCCGACAATCCAGCCTGGCCAACAGGAAATAGACGTGACAATCAATTTAACTTATCAGGTAAGGTAGTTTAAAACACTAACTTATACCGAAGCCGCCTTTTAATCGAGGTGGTTTTTGTTGTCTATTGACAATGGTGTTTGACGGGTATATACTTAGATTATATAATAGTTAGATAAACAAACTATCTATGGAAATCAATGAAAAGCTATTATCTGTCATATTTAATGTCGGCAGATCAATAAGAGGAAAAATAATTTTGAGCGATTGCTTGAAGGATTTTACTTACTCAGAATTCGAGGTTTTAAAATTCGTTCAAAACAAAAAAGACATAACAATGAAATCAATATCTGACCACTTACACATAAAACCCCCCTCAGTTACTCCCATGGTTGATAGTTTAATAAAAAGGGGCAATCTAAAGAGAATTCAGGGTACGGGAGACAGGCGGGTGATTTATATCACTTTAACTCAGAAAGGAGAAAAATCCCTGCAAAAGAAATATAAAAATGTACATAAAATTATTGAGAAGATTTTTGGCGAATTAAATGATAAAGATAAAAAAAATCTAATTAAAATATTTGAAAGAATCCATGAAAAAAATATATAAAAACCTAATTATAGCGGGAGTTGTAATAGTGGTAATCGGAATTGCTACAGGGTCATATTTTTTCTTTAGTAAAACTGTTCCGTTAGCTTTATCGGTTGAAGCGAAGAATGGCGACATCACTGAAAAAATAAATCTTACTGGACATGTAAAGGCCTCCCAAGGGGTTGATTTAGCTTTCGTAGTTTCTGGCAAAATTGTAGCAAATTACGTAAAAGCAGGTGATAAAATTTATACGGGTCAGTCGTTGGCTGTTCTTAATCAAAGTTCAGCAAGGGCTACCCTGACTTCGGCTCAAGGTTCTTTAGCTCAGGCCCAAGCAAATCGTGATAAATTAATAAATGGCGCAACTCAAAATGATATACAATCTCTGCAAGATGCCGTAACCTCAGCTAAGGTGAATTTGAATAATGCATATAACGGTGCCTCCGCTACTTTAAATAATTCTTATACGGCAATTTATAATGCCTACACAACTGTGAACGTTTTATACAACAATTATTTCACAGTAAGCGATCAACAGGGAATTCAAGTGCAGGACAACAGAAATAATATAAATGATAATGTGATAAAGGCTAAGTCGTCCGTAGACCAAGCCAGTAGCACAGACAGTACAGATTTGGCAATTACTAATTTATCAGATTATTTAAATAGTACTTTTAATTCTCTGCAGATTATTCGCGACCAATGCGACCAAGGAATTTATTATTCTAAAATTTCCGCAACCGACAAGGCATCTATAGACGCTCAAAAAACCGCTGTTAGTGCCGCAATGAGCAATATCAGCACTTTGCAAAACAGCATTGCTTCTTTTAAAGCATCTCTTCAGACAGCAGAAAATAATTTATCTACAAAGCAGGCAAAGCCTAGACAGGAGGATATTGATTTGGCTAACGCCCAAGTGCTTTCGGCGCAGGGTCAGGTTGATTCAGCGCAAGCAGTTGTAAACAATACAGTTTTATCTGCTCCGTTCAGCGGCCAGGTTGATAAAGATAATGTTGTTGTGGGATCAATCGCTTCTCCCAATACGCCAGTTATAACAATTTCAAATAATAATTTAGAAATAGATACAAGCATTCCTGAAAGCAATATTGCTGGATCAAAAAATGGAGACGAGGCAGAAATCACTTTAGATGCCTTTGGAAATAACACCGTGTTTCCAGCAACTATTATTTCTATTGATTCAGCCACATCGATTGTTAATGGAATATCGGTTTACAACGCTAAATTAAAGTTTGACAATTCCGATGATAGGATAAAGCCGGGAATGACAGCAAATATCAGCCTGATTTCGGGCACACATAAAAACGTTTTGACTGTTCCCAAATCAGCAGTGATACAAAAAAACAATCAATATTTTGTCATAGTTGACAAAGGTAATTCAAAGGAAGAAACAAGGCAAGTAACAGTTGGATTGGAAAATGATCAAAATATAGAAATTACATCTGGATTAAAATTAGGCGAAAAAGTATTAATTTACTAAAAATATGGAAACAAAAATAAAACAGGATTTCGAAAATTCAGAAGAAGATGTCGTTAAATCGATTAAAAATAATCGCAATAAAATTATTATTGTTGCCGTTTCTGTTTTTGTATTAATTATTGCAGGTGTTGCAGGACTTATTTATTGGAATACAATTTCCTCTAGAACTTATATAGACAATTGCCAAGTATCTGCTCCTGTAACTAATTTAATTCCAACCGTTGGAGGCCAACTTCAAGAAGTTTTTGTTAATGTTGGCGATTCAGTGGGAGCTAATACTCTCATTGCTAGAGCTGGGAACGAACTTATAAAAGCTCCATCAAAAGGACAAATTTTATCTATTAATACTAATATCGGCGCCACATTTGGCCCAAATCAGCCGGTGGCGACAATGATAGATCCAGACGATTTAAGGGTGGTAGGACAAGTACAGGAAGATCAGGGATTAAAAGACATAAAAATCGGCCAAACAGCAATTTTCACTGTTGATGCGTTCGGGTCCAAAGAATATCGTGGCATAGTTGATGGAATAAGCCCCACAGGCAGTGGTGTTTTTGATGTTTCCGGCACGAGAAAGGAAAATAAATTTGATGTTAATGTCCGATTTGACGTAAGCCAATATCCCGAACTGAAAAATGGGATGTCAGCAAAAATTTGGATATATAAATAACGGAAAGAAGTCAACAAGTTAGAGTATGGTTTCTATTGAACCTATAATTTATGATAAAACTTTTTAAATATCTGAGGCCGTATCTTTGGATGCTGGTTATACTTACAGGCCTTACATATTTGCAGGTGGCGGCCAACCTTGCATTGCCCGACTACATGGCAAAGATAGTTAACCAGGGAATCGTTGGCCAAGACACGAACGCCATTTACAGCAATGGCTGGCTTATGCTTTTAGTAACTTTAGGCGGTGGAATTTGCGCACTAGGAGCTGGCTATTTCGCATCGGTAATCGGAACCGGTTTTGCTAAAAAATTGAGAGATTTGGTTTTTTCCAAAGTGGAAACCTTTTCTTTGGTGGAGTTTAATAAGTTCTCCACGGCATCTCTTATCACTCGCACCACTAATGATGTCCAGCAGGTTCAGATGGTCATGGTAATGCTTTTGAGGATAGCTTTGATGGCGCCCTTCATGGGAATTATCGCCGTTTTTAAGGCTTACGACCTAGCTCCTTCCATGACATGGATAATGGCGGTGGCAATCAGCGGATTAGTTTCAATTATTATAGTTCTCTTCATTGTCGCTATGCCGAGTTTCACCAAGTTGCAGAAGTTAGTGGATAAGATTAATTTGGTGACCCGCGAGATTTTAACCGGGCTTCGCGTTATCCGCGCTTTTGATAAGGAGAGCTATGAGGAGCAAAAATTCCAAAGGGCTAATCGGGACCTGACAAAAGTGAACCTTTTTGTCAATCGACTGATGGTTTTTTTACAACCGGTAATGATGCTCATTATGAATCTTACTACCATCCTCATAGTTTGGGTGGGCGCGCATAAAATCGAGACGGGCTTCCTGGATATTGGGAATATGCTGGCCTTTTTGCAATATGCGACAATGGCCATTATGGCTTTTCTGATGCTTTCAATTATTTTTATCATGGTGCCCAGGGCTTCTGTTTCAGGTGATCGTATTGAGGAGGTTTTGGACACAAAGGTTAAAATTAGAGACCCCAAAAACCCAGTTGAGGTTTCGCGAGACGGAGGAAAGGTTGAGTTTGAAAATGTAACTTTCGCCTACGCGGGTTCGGAAGAACCAGTCCTGCGTGATATTTCTTTTACTGCATTTCCCGGCCAAACCACCGCTTTTGTCGGTAGCACCGGAAGCGGAAAATCTACACTCATCAATTTGATTCCGCGTTTTTATGATGTTACATCAGGAAAGATTTTGGTTGACGGAGTAAATGTCCGCGACATGCGACAGGAAGACTTGCGGGCCAAAATCGGCTATGTTTCGCAGAGAATCATGCTGTTTTCTGGAACCGTAAAGGATAACATATCCTACGGCCGGCCCGGTGCAAGTTTTGACGAAATAAAAAACGCTGCCGACACTGCTCAGGCAACTGAATTTATCGAGCAGTTAGATAAAAAATTTGAAAATTCGATTGCTCAAGCCGGAGGAAATATTTCTGGCGGACAAAAACAAAGGTTGTCTATAGCGCGCGCTTTGGCTAAAAAACCAGAGATTTATATTTTTGACGACAGTTTTTCTTCTTTGGATTTTAAAACTGATGCGGCTTTGAGGAATGCGTTAAAAAAAGAAACGGCGGGTAAAACCGTTCTCATTGTTGCCCAAAGAATTAGTACTATTATGCAGGCTGATAAAATTTTAGTGCTAGATGCAGGAAAAATCGTCGGGCAGGGAACACATCAGGAACTTTTGAAGTCATGCGAGGTTTACCGACAGATTGCGATGTCACAGCTTTCCAAAAAAGAATTAGCCGGTGACACCAAAAATTAAAATTTATGGCAGAAGAATCTAAAATACAAAAAAATACTGCTGCGAGCCGTCCGTTGGGGGGATTTGGGAGTAGAGGCCCCGGAATGTCGGGAGTTGGAGCCGTTGAAAAACCGAAAGATTTTAAAGGCACAATGCGCAATTTACTTCGGTATTTGCGCCCCTTTCAGGTTTCCATCGCTATTGTTATTATTTTTGCAATTGCCAGTACGGCTTTTATGATTTTTGGCCCGAAAATTCTTGGAAACGTCACTCAAAAAGTAGTAGACGGTTTTACCAATGAAAAAGTTTATGATCAACTCGTTGGCTCTTTGCCTGCCGGGACCAATCTTTCACCCGGGACAACCCTAGGAATGATTCTTAATGAAATACCGGGTCTATCCAATAAAATCCCGAGCGGAGAATTGACTGCCCTAAAAAAAATGAATATTTCCCAACGGCCGGGAATTGATTTTACTGGAATACTTAAACTTGTTGAAGTACTTGTTCTACTTTATGTCCTCAGTGCAGTTTTTGCTTATATACAAGGATGGATCATGTCGGGAGTATCACAGGAAGTTACATTTAACATGAGACGTGATATTTCATTGAAAATCAATAAACTGCCACTGGGTTATTTTGATACGAGGACACACGGAGAAGTTTTGAGCCGAGTTACGAACGATGTTGACACGGTCAGCCAAACATTAAACCAAAGCATTAGTCAGATTGTTACGGCAGTCACCACTGTTCTAGGAATTTTAATTATGATGCTAAGTATCAGCTGGCAGATGACTCTCGCGGCCATACTTGTTCTGCCTCTCAGCTTTGGGTTAGTAATCACTGTTGTACGCCGCTCCCAGAAATATTTTATTGATCAGCAGAATTCTTTGGGCAGAATTAACGGACACGTGGAAGAAATGTTTTCAGGCCATACAATTATGAAGGTTTTTAACGGCGAACATCGCTCAATATCCGATTTCAGAAAAATAAATGACGAGCTTTACGATAGCGCTTGGAAATCCCAGTTCTTTTCCAGTTTGCTTTTTCCCTTAATGACGTTTGTAGGTAATTTGGGTTATGTTGTTGTTGCTATTCTGGGTGGTTGGCTTGCAACTAGCGGAAAAATAAATATCGGAGATATTCAGTCTTTTATCCAGTATATGCAGCAATTCACGCAGCCGATAACTCAAACGGCAAACACTGCCAACGTGCTTCAGTCAACAGCGGCGGCAGCCGAAAGAGTTTTTGAATTTTTAGCTGAAAAAGACGAAGTCGCTGAAACTCAAAATCCAGTTTTATTGCCTAAGGTTAAAGGCACTGTTGATTTTGACAATATTGTCTTTAGCTATACGCCAGAAACGCCGGTTATTAAAGGGTTTACAGCTCATATAAAAGCCGGCCAACAAGTGGCGATAGTCGGACCCACAGGTGCAGGCAAAACGACAATGGTAAATCTTTTGATGCGTTTTTACGACGTAAACAGCGGGGCAATTAAAGTGGATGGCGTAGATATTCGCGATATGAAGCGTGCTGATTTAAGAAAACTTTTTGGAATGGTTTTGCAGGATACGTGGCTATTTAACGGTACGATTGAAGAAAATATTGCTTATGCAAAAACTGACGCCACTCACGAGCAGGTTGTGGCGGCTGCTCAGGCGGCTTGTGCTGACCATTTTATTAAGGCTCTTCCAGGAAGTTATAATATGAAACTTGGCGAAGAGGCAGATAATATTTCTCAAGGTGAGAAACAGCTCCTTACTATAGCCAGAGTAATGCTCGCTGACGCGCCGATTCTCATCCTTGACGAGGCGACAAGTTCGGTTGATACGAGAACAGAATCTTTGATTCAGGCAGGAATGGAAAGACTAATGAAAGGACGAACAAGCTTTGTAATCGCTCATCGGCTTTCCACTATTAAAAACGCCGACCTTATTTTAGTTATGAGAGATGGAAATGTTGTCGAGCAAGGGACGCATAATCAACTGCTTTCCCAAAAGGGCTTTTATGCTTCATTGTATAATAGCCAGTTCGTAACCATCTCGGATGAGTCGAGCTAATACAACAAAGAGAAATTTTAGGCACAAAAACAGATCGTATATAAGATAACAATGGGATTTTAAATAAAAAATAAAGAATAATAGTGACGCACGGAACTTTTTTAGCCGCCTTTTGTTTGAGGCGGTTTTTTTGTTGTGCGATCGGCGACTATTGACAGGGGACCGCCTTTCTTGTTATGCTTAACCTACTTACCGAGTGGTAAGTAAATAACACTAAAACTATAAAAACATGGAAACAATATTAAAAAAGTCTGACGATGTCATTCAAGACACCAAAAACCATATCATCAGCACAGCCCGTAAGTTTTTCTCTGAATATAGTTATTTGGGTGTTTCAATGAATGATATTGCAAAAAAATTAAATATTACCAAAGCTGCGCTTTATTATCATTTCACTGGCAAGGCGGAAATTTATGAAAAAGTGATTGACAATGTTTTTAATGATTTAGATTTGACTCTCGCTCAAGCACTGAGTGAAACTGCGGTTGATAAAAAATTGCATAAAATAATTAAAAATTATTTAGATTTTGGTTTTAAGGAAAAAAATCTTATCAAGGCCCTAGTTGTAAAACTGTCGCCAGCTGATTCTAAAATAACAAAGCGAATTGAAAAATTAAGAGAAGAGATTGCTAATATAATCCAACCATTAATTGAGGAAGTTTTTTCAAGCAAAAAATTAAATAAAAAAATTGATAGTCGATTATTAACATCTTTGCTCACTGGCATGATGGACGGATTACTTTTGGAATATTCTTTTTTAAATAAAAAAATTGACTCTGGAAAAGTATCCAATCAAATTGTTACGATTTTATTCTAAATTATAAATTTATGTTAAGCATTGTTATTCCTACTTTCAACGAAGAGAAATTTTTACCCCATCTTTTAAAATCTCTCAAGGAACAATCTTTTAAGGATTTTGAAATTATTGTGGCCGACAATAATTCAACTGATAAAACACGTTTGATTGCCTTAAATAGCGGAGCAAGGGTCGTAAATGGCGGATTACCTGCTCGTGGCCGTAATAATGGCGCAAAGGTTGCCAGTGGAGAATGGCTATTGTTTTTAGATGCCGATGTAATTTTATCATCTGATTTTTTGGAAAAAGCCATCCTGGAAATTAGAGAATTGACCCTGACCGCCGCTTCCTGCATGGTTTGTCCTTTAAGCAAAAGAATAGTTGATAAATTTTTGCATAACTTCGTTAATTTTTATTTTCAAGCAACGAAGAAATATTTTGCGCATGCACCAGGGTTTTGTATATTTGCTAAAAGAGACGTTCATAAACTGATAGGAGGTTTTAATGAAAAAATTGTATTAGCGGAAGACCACGATTATGTTTTGAGAATAAGTAAAATTGAAAAGTTCGACTTCTTAAAAAGCGTTCAAATACCAGTATCTGTCAGGAGATTGGACAAGGATGGCCGTTTGAACGTTTTTTTAAAATATCTTGCCGTTGAAATGCATCTTATTTTTTTAGGACCGGTATGCTCAAACATATTTAATTATAAATTTGGTCATTTTGGTTAAAAAATTCCTCTGTAAATAAAATTAATTATTAGTAATTATCTAGTTAATATTATGTCAAAAGAAAATTCACCAAAGATATTTATTATAAAGCAGATAGTCAAAATTTTGCCGTTGTTGTCTAAGAAAAATTTGATTACTCTAGTGAGATTGTATGAAAAAATTGCCAATGACAGAACCAAGGAAATTATTGTTGCTATCGGCAATATATTGGAAACAACCCCGGCAGGAGACATGATAATACGGGATTTAAAATTATTGAATCCTAAATGCAGAGAAAAATTGTTTACGACTTTAATTGCCGAAGGTTTAATCCTTAGAGACGAGAAAAGGGCCAAAGCAGAGGAAGAAGGAAGGTCTGTTCCATTTACTATTTTGATTTCTCCTACTATGAGATGTAATTTGAGATGCAGGGGATGCTATGCATATAACTATTCAAAAAAAGATGATTTATCTTATGAAATATTAGATCGCATAGTAACAGAGGCCGAAGAAATTGGCGTAGCTCTTATAACTATATTGGGCGGAGAGCCGTTGGTGATGCCAGACCTGTTTAAGCTCTATGAAAATCACCCAAATATGTATTTTCAGTTTTTTTGCAACGGTACTTTGATGACAAAAGAAACGGCCGAAAAATTGGCTAAGTTGGGAAACGTGGCAGTAATGTTTAGTATTGAAGGCTTTAAAAAAGAAACGGATGAAAGGAGGGGTGATGGCGTTTACGAAAAAGTGTTAAAGGCCATGGATACTCTGCGAGAAGCAGGAGTTCCTTTTGGATATTCAACGGCCGTAACAAATTTAAATGAATCGGTAGTTTCCAGTGATGAGTTTGTGGATTTAATGCTTGATAAAGGTGCTCTATTAGGTTGGTATTTCCTATATATGCCAGTGGGCAAAGACCCTGATTTAAGTCTAATGCCAACCCCAGAGCAGAGACTACATTTGCTTGAAGCCGATAAGCGTATCAGGGCTACAAAGCAGATGTTTATCATAGATTTCTGGAATGATGCTCCGTTTGTTGGAGGATGTATTGCTGCAAAATATTATATTCACATAACCTCCAATGGAGATGTGGAACCGTGCATATTTACTCATTTGGCTCAGGACAATATAAAAGATAAATCTTTGAAAGAAATCATGGAGTCGGAATATTTCAGGAAATTAAGGGCAAAACAACCGTATGATAAAAATCTTTATTTGCCGTGCCAGTGGATTGATCATCCTGAAGTAAGCCGTGAACTATATAAAGAATTGAAACTTAAGCTGACGCATCCTGGAGCCGATGATATTTTGACAAGGGGAGATCTAAAAGAAGGGATAGATAAATACAGCGTTAAGGTAAAAGAAATTTATAAAGACAAGTGGGAAGGTTTTAAAAAATAAATTTATGCACAAAGAAAATCAAAAAGCATATTTGATCGGAGCTGGGATTGCATCTCTTGCTTCAGCCGTTTATCTAATAAAAGACGGCAGATTTGATGGAAGAAATATATGCATTTTTGAAGAAGCCGATATAACCGGCGGTAGTTTAGATGGCATAGGCACATCAGAATCAGGGTATATCGCCAGAGGGGGAAGAATGTTTTCTGAAGAAGTATATAATTGCACCTATGATTTGTTTTCCATGATACCAATAAATGAGGAATCATCAAAGACATTATTGGACGATTTTATTGAGTTCAACGAAGAAATAAAAACTTATGCCAGAGCAAGACTTGTAAAACAAGGAAGAGTTGTTGATTCATCAATATTTGGCGTAAGCATACGCGATAGTGCAAAAATGATTAAAATTTTATCGCTTCCCGAATCTTATTTAAAAAACACAAAAATCAGCGATCACTTTTCGCCGGAATTTTTCAAAACTAACTTCTGGTTTATGTGGTGCACAACATTTGCATTTCAACCATGGAGCAGTGCGGTAGAATTTAAGCGTTACGTTTTGCGTTTTATTCAAGAGCTTCCACGCGTAAATACAATGACGGGTATTCGCCATACGCGGTATAACCAGCATGATTCGGTATCCATTCCAATAACAAATTGGCTAAAAAAGAATGGTGTTAATTTTTTAATGGGATGTCGTGTGTCCTCTTTAAAATTTATTAGAAATGGCAAAAAAGAACAGGTAAAAAAAATTGTCTATTTTAAAAATGGGGAGGAAAAAGAAATTGTGTTGGAAGCAAATGATTTAGCTTTTTTAACAAATGGCTCCATGACTACGAACTCAACTCTCGGTAGTATGGCGTCAGCTCCAACTATAAACAGGGAAGTTCCACAGGATTCTTGGAAAATCTGGGAAGATATTTCAAAAAATCGTTCCCGCTTTGGCAATCCGTCGGTTTTTGACAGCCAGATAGACAAGTCTAAATGGGAATCATTTTCTGTTACATTCAGAGATAAAACATTTAGTGATTTAATGGAAGATTTTTCTAAAAATAAACCGGGAACGGGTGGATTGACTACTATAATAGACTCAAATTGGCTTTTGACATTAGTAACTCCTCCTCAGCCTCATTTTATGAACCAACCTGATGATATTAATGTTTTTTGGGGCTATGGTTTATATCCAGATAAAGAAGGGAATTATGTTCATAAAAAAATGTCGGAATGTACCGGAAAAGAAATTATGATTGAAGTTTGTTCTCATCTTGGATTTACAAAAGATTTGGAAAAAATACTTAATTCTTTAGACTGCGTAACCTGTATGATGCCATACATAACTAGCCAGTTTATGCCTCGTAAAAAAGGAGATCGTCCAAAAGTAATACCGGCAGGCACAAAAAACTTTGCATTTATTGGCCAATATTGTGAAATTTCAGATGAGATTGTTTTTACCGTGGAACAATCGGTTCGTTCAGCGATGATTGCTGTATATGGGTTATTGAAAATTAAGAAAGATATTCCACCTATTTATCACGGACAATACGATCCAAAGTCATTAAAAGAGTTACTTAAGACGGGTTTTGATTTCGGGTTAAAAACATTGATGCCAGTCCATGAAGTTATACAGAGGCAATATAAACCGATAAAATTCCCGGCAGACGAATCAGCCCATGATTATATAGTTGAATGGTGGTATTTTAATGGTCATTTACAGGATGGAAACGGTAACGAATATTCATTTATGGACTGTTTATTTAAGGTTGATGTTAAAAAAGTAAAAATTCCGTTTTTAAGTAAAATACCCCTTAAAACTTCTTATTTTTCTCATTCTATTATTTCAGATTTAAAACATAAAAATTTTAGCCACAGAATAACTCCTTTTTCCATTATTTCTGAAGATAGTTTTTCCAAAGAGTTGCTTTACGTAAATTATATTAATCCGGGGATTAAGAAAGGATATAGTAATTGTGTGATTGAAAAACTAGACGACTCAAAATATCATGTAAAAAATGAGGACGTTGATTTAATTTTGACTTCTACTAAAAAACCTATCCTTGAGGGTGGAAAAGGATATTTAAACTTGAATTCCAAAACCACATATTATTATTCTTTAACAAATTTAAAAACCGAGGGCAGAATAAAAATTAAAAGCAAGTGGATAGATATTACCGGAAAATCATGGATGGATCATCAGTGGGCTGATACTGAATATTCACTGGACAGGTGGGATTGGTTTTCGGTGCAATTGGATAACGATACAGAAATGGTTTGTGGGCTGTATGATGACGGCAAAGTAAAAACCTACTTCGCAGACATTTCTTATGCGGATAACCGACAAGAACATTATAAAGAAGTTGAAATTACCTCTTTGGATGAGCGGTGGACAAGTCCGAAAAGCAAAGCAGTTTATCCATTGGCATGGAAAATAAAAATACCGGAAAGAAATATTGAATTAAATTTGGTGGCAAAGGTTAATAATCAGGAAATGCTGTTTGGTTCGATTAATTATTGGGAGGGTCCACTTCAAGTAGAAGGAAATTTTGGAGAAGAAAAAGTAAAAGGTGTTGGTTTTATGGAGTTAGTCGGATATCCCTCACGATACACCAATGTAAAATATTTGAGCGATGAAATAGGCAGAACGGCAAGTCGATTTTTCTCCATTGCAAAAAACAAGGCTTTTGATTTAACTGGAAGTTTTAAAAAGAGGATAACTGGATAGAATCATAATATGACAGAATTAAAACGGCCTAAAATCGGCTTGGCACTGGGAAGCGGGAGCGCCAAGGGGTTGGCGCATATTGGCGTAATCAAGGTTTTAGAGGAAAACAACATACCTATTGATTTTATTGCCGGTTCAAGCATCGGAGCTATGATTGGCGGAGCATATGCGTCCGGCCTTAGCATAAAAGAAATTGAGGCAATCGCATTGAGTACTAATTGGCGCAAGGTATTTTTTGTTTTATTCGAACCGAAATTAAGGCAGGGATTGATTGGAGGAGAAAAGGTAAAAAAGTTTATAGAAAGTTATATTGACGGGAAAGACTTTAAGGATTGCAAAATTCCTTTCGTTGCTGTGGCTACGGATTTGAGAACGGGCGAAGCTGTTATTTTAGATAAGGGAAAAATGGCATCGGCCATCAGAGCCAGTGTTTCTATTCCTTTGGTTTTTAAACCCGTAAAAATAAATGGCAGAACGCTGGCTGACGGCGGATTGTCCGCTCCCGTTCCAGTAGAAATTGTTAAAAGTATGGGAGCAGATATGGTTATTGCTGTTAATTTAGATAAACATTATTGTGATAAAAAATATAAACCCGGATGGTATAATATTGTCAATGATTCGTTGAATATTTTGCGCCATCATTTGGCCCATCTGAACATGGAAAAGGCCGATATTATTATTGATATAAATACCGGTAAAAGTTCTTGGTATAAGTTTGTTAATGGTCAGGATAAAATTTTAGCTGGTGAAGAAGCAACAAAAATAATATTGCCACATTTAAAGGAGTTAATTTACCAGAAAAGAAAGGGCGGTCTGAAGAAATATTTGGATTTTTTTAAAGGGTAATAGTCTATTTTATGACGAAAGATTTAAAGGTGGCGTTTTTTTTGGGATATAAATCAATTGTGAATGGCAATAAGAGCATTATTGCCCTAATGATTTTTATTCTGTCATTGGCTTTTGTTAATTTAATTTTTACCACTTCTCTTTTAAATGGCGTTACTGCAACTCTCGACAATCAGCTCATTAACAATTCTGTGGCAAATATTGTTATTGATCCGCAGGAATATCCGACAAGAGAGAACTATATTATAAATACAACAAAATTACGACAGCAAATAGAAAATATTCCCGGCGTTACTGCAACGGTGGTGCATTATAACCTAATGGCCACTTTTGCTTATGACAAGGATAAGAACGGGCAATTCAAATATGGTTCATGGGCAGTTATTGGCGTTGACCCTGAGGATGAGCCGATTGTTACCGGCGTTTCTGCTCATATTATCTCCGGTAATTATTTGAAAGATCCGGGAATAGCTGATATTGTTTTGGGTTCGGATATTGCTGGTGGCTATGGAGCGGCTGCAGAAACCACAAGTCTCGGCGGAGTAAAGATTGGAGAAAAAATAAATCTTAATTTTGGCAATGGGATGCAACGAGAATATACGATTAGAGGTGTTTCTAAGGTTAAATTCACTCTTATCGATCAAAATGCATATATTACCACTAAAGATGCAAAATCCATCTTGGGAATTTCTGATGATAGGGCTTCCGAAGTTTTAGTAAAAATCAACAAAACAGGGGAGGAGGATCAATATGTTGAGCAAATTAGAAAACTCGCGCCTAATTTAAAAGTTAGAAAATGGACGGAATATACAAGCATGCTCGACAGCATCACGAATAGTTTTGATTTAGTAACTGGAATAATTAGTGGTGTTGGTTTGGTTGTGGCTGCCACTACGATTTTTATTTTAATTTATGTTAATACAATAAATAAAAGACGTCAGATAGGAATTCTCAAAGCTATTGGCATTAAAGAAAATATTATCATTATATCATATATTTTACAGTCATTTTTTTACGCAATTTTCGGCATCATATTTGGTTCAATTATAATGTTTTGTTTTGTCGCGCCGTATTTTTTAAGTCATCCGATTGCTCTTGCGATTGGCGATATCTCTTTAATCATAAAAGAATCCCATGTGCTTCAGGGTATTCTCAGTCTCTTGATTGCCGCCCTTATTGCCGGTCTTATTCCGGCGTGGCGCGCAGCTAAGGAAAATATTTTAGAAGCAATTTGGGGCGCTTAAATAATAGATATAAATTATGAATATTGATATTAAGGTTAAAAATCTTAAAAAAACTTATCTTGGCAAGGTGCCGACATATGCTCTAAGAGATATTAGCTTTGAAATAAAAAAAGGCGAATTCATAGCAATTATGGGCAAGAGCGGCAGTGGAAAATCAACGCTGCTTCATCAGTTAGGTCTTTTAGACACACCGACAGAAGGAGAATTATTTATTGACGACGTTAATGTTTTAAAGTTGAATGATCGTGAAAAAACTTTATTTAGGCTTCAGCGTTTGGGTTATGTTTTTCAGGAATATGCCTTAATTTTGGAATTAACTGCTTTGGAGAATGTTCTCCTGCCTGCGTTTGCTTTGAATGGTTCTCACCAAAGCTATAAAGAAAGAGCGGCTGGTATGCTTGATAAGGTCGGTTTGAAGGATCGCGTAGATCATCGCCCCAACGAATTATCCGGGGGCGAACAGCAAAGAGTGGCAATTGCAAGAGCTTTAATTAATAATCCAAAAATATTATTTGCCGATGAACCAACAGCTAATTTAGATAGCACTTCTTCAAAAGAAATTTTGGAACTTTTCAAAAAGTTAAATAAAGAAATGGGTCAAACAATTGTTCTGGTGACGCATGAACCAGATGATCGTAAATATGTTGACCGAGTTCTTTGGATTAAAGACGGGTTGCTTGAAAAAGAAGAAAAAATATCTTGAGAAATAAAATAAAACACCCTTAAAGGTGTTTTAAATTGGGATTTGTGGTGTAGTTCTACTTCTTCTCTTCCGGCATCTTTTTAATCATTTCTTTCATTTGGCCAATAAATTCTAATTCTGCTTTCAACATCTTTTCCTTTTTTTCTAACTTGGCTAACTTAAACTCTTTCATCATCGGTCCATGCATGTGATGACCTCCGCAACCACATTCTTCGTGGCCTCCTTCTTCACAATTTTCTCCGTGCAATGTATTTTGACCATTAGATTAATAATATTTTCTGCTGTAGCCAGCTTTATTCTTGAAATAAAATGTGGCTCTTTGAAAAATTACCAATCAAACAGTCTTTTAACTTATTTCTCTACGACCTTTTTCGTGTCTGTATATCATGGTACGTTAAGAAATATAAAAATGGTGTAATTTAGATAATCTCTTGTCGCTTTTTGGAATATTTTTTGATAGAATTAGATTATGAAAAAAGTTGCTAAGATTTTATTATCTATAATTATTATTTTCATTTGCGTATGCGGTTTGATATCTTTTTTGTATACAACGAAGAAGCCAAAAGGGATGATAAAAGAAATATCGATTCCTGTTTTTGAAAATAATACGCCAAAAAGCATGATCGGTTTAATATCTAAAGCAGTTAATGATTCTTCTTATCCGATCAAATTTTTAAATGCTAAAAAATCATCTCAATGGTGGATTAGCGATGACAATTGGAATATAATTATACCAGATGCAGTTTCTATTTCCTTGTCAGAAAGCAGTTATAAAGGCGGCGGTAATTCGCCAGTTGATCCGTTGGCTCCATTGGCAGAAGAATTGAATAATTCTTTGACCAAAATATTTTTAAGCAATGGCTTTGTTGCTAACGTCCTAAACACAGGAAATTTTGATGATTACGTTATAGCTTTCCAAAAAGACGAAACAAGGTGCACAATTATAACCGACGGAGATTTTGGGCTTCAAACAGTAGCATGCTCTGATAATTTTCAGCAGGCATACGACAGCCAAATTCCTTATCTCAAGGCATTGAACGACTACGATTCAATAGTGAGCGTCCAGGAGAAAATAGGGGATTTTACCTGGCTCAATGTTCATTTCCGAAGGACTGGACATTTAACTCTTGTTGAAGAAAAAAATGGGAAGATAAAACTTATTTTCTCGGGTCAGGAATCTCCATACTGCAAACTGATGTATGAAAATAACGTGCCAAAAGAGGTATATAAAACTTGTTATGACGAAAAAGGAAATATTGTTAAATAATAAAAAAATAAAATGGTATTTAAATACATATTAAGAAATAAACAAGTTATAGTTGGAATTTTAGCAGTCGCAATCGTCCTGCTTTTGGCAGGTATGACTTATTTAATATTGCAAAAGAAAGAGAAGGTTGCAGACGTTGCTTCAATAAAGACCTTTGAGCAGTGCAATGATGCAGGTTTTCCAATCATCAAGCATTATCCCGACCAGTGCCAGACACCCGACGGAAGAATTTTTGTAAACAACAATCCTCCGGGCGAAGCTGAGCTTGCTCTGGCTGAGCAAGCAATCAGAACATTTATGGGAGACTGGGATCATCCGCAGATGCAAGAATCTAAAAATCATCACATTGATCTTAAATACATCGGGCAAAATAGGCATCCCAATAATTTCGCCGTCCTTAGCAATGTCAAATCAAATGCCGGCGGACTGACAGCTGACAATCCCGAAGAATGGGATCGCCCGGCTTACATCTTCCAGCAAGCAAATTATATCGATTCGCTATGCGAAGTCTACGAATATGAGATATTAATAAAGACCAAACAGGTCGTAGAGATAAGCATAGTCTATCCAAAAAAACCCAACGAAAAGGCACAAGGGCCTGGGCCTTGCCTTAATTATGACTCGCTCGAAGTTCCCCTGAAGACGAAGACAGAAATCGAGCAGACCGCATACATGTACTTGGGCAGAGACCCAGAGCATACAAAGATTCTTCTCCGATCCGATATTCAACCCGGATACAATTCAGACAAAGTAGGAACAGCAAAGAATCCTGAGCAGAACGAATGGGTATGGGAAGACAAAAGTATTTCGCTTCCTGAAGGGTTGACAGGAGACCCGTGGCAGCATCCGATGATCCGCATTGTAATTTCGAGCGGTGGAAAACTGGTTTATTATTTGAACACAACTGGGCTTTTTTAAAACTAATAAAATCTATCTATGAATAAAATTATAAAAATAATTGTTGCGATAATTATTGTATTTTTAATAGTCGGGCTTTCGGTTGCTTTTTGGGCGCTTTCCCAGTTCTCAGTACCGCAAACGGAGGCTGGCACAGATCGTATCGTTATCAATTTAAATACAACCCAGGCACAACTTATACCCAAACTAAAAGACCAAGGATATATTAAAAGTGAATGGGCCTTTGGTTATGTTTTGAACAACAAAGGTTGGAATAATAAAATTCAACCAGGCGCATATCAAATTTCAAAAAGTATGGATGCATGGCGTTTGGCAGACATATTGGTAAATCATCCAACTGAAAAATGGATTGTTGTTCCCGAAGGTTTGAGAAAAGAGGAAATCGCAGATCTCTTAGACCAAAAAATGAATTTTGCTGTTGGGACAAAAGAAGATTTTTTAAACAGCAGCAAAGAGGGCTATTTATTTCCCGACACATATTTGCTGAATTTGAACTACGCGGGCAGCCAAATAGCTCAAAGGATGACCAATCAATTCAACGAAAAAGCAGCGGATATTTTTAAAGCATCGACAAAGGCAAACATTAGAAACGACACTTTGGTAATTTTAGCGTCCTTAATCCAGAGAGAAGCAGCCAACGAAAAAGAAATGCCGATAATAGCCGGAGTTATCTGGAACAGGCTGGATCAAAAAATGCCGTTACAAATTGATGCCAGTGTGCAATATGCTTTAGGCAAGGAGGGGAATTGGTGGCCGAAAATAGCAACTGCGGATTATAAAATTGATTCTCCGTATAATACTTACACGAATAAAGGCAAACCCATAGCTCCAATATGCAACCCTGGCTTAGTTGCTTTAAACGCCGTAGTTAATTCCCAAGATTCAGATTACCTTTATTACATTCATGACAGCCAAGGACAAATACATCTAGCCAAGACCTATCAGGAACAGTTGGATAATATTGATAAATATTTGAAGTAGTTAAACGTAATAAAAAACGGAACAAATTTTTCCATTTTTTCTTGCTATTATTGTTCGATACTTAAGATTTTATTTTTCGATTTTTCTATAAAATCTGCCCATACTTTAACGACCTACTCCACGTAAAGAGAGTCGTAAGTGACTATATGCCACTTCTCCGGTTTGAAGAGGTGTTTCAACCTTAGCCCACAGCCAACGGGTATAGCCCGTTTTTTGTCTGCTGACTCGTTTCTTTCACTTATGCTCTGCGCAATGTGACTTCGGTTACAAGGTGCAGAGCCTTTTTTTATAAAAAGATTATTTTACTTTCCAAATTTTTAATATACAATTCGTCATATGGAATTTGATGAAGTAATTAAAACTATAAATAAATTATTGTTAAGGAAAAAGCCGTTATATTTTAACAGTTCGTGGATTTTAAAGTATAGCTCAAAATCTTACAGATTTATGCAAAAAAATATACGAACAGATTTTAATAAAATTGATTGGGATAAAGTCACACGTGCCTTGGATCATAAATTCCAAAAGCTATGGAGGCCATCTCGCAGACGAAATAGCAATAAGACATACAGAGATTATTTAGAAGTTAAATTAATTCTAAAAAAATACAAAGAAAAGCAGTATGTTTTTATAGCTCCGCAGAATTCGGAAGATAGGCGAGTGCGGGACATTATTAGTATCTCACTTGTCCGACTTGCTCAAGGCGGAAATATTTCTGCTAGGAAGAAGATCATGGAACTAGCCGGACATACTATAAATGATTGGATTTATAATTCTCATCATTTATCATATTTAACAAGGTGGCAAGGACATGAATCCGAAGCTCAAGAACAACTGGAAGCCTGCATTCGAAGATACAGATATTCTGGCTCATTTATTAAATATTTATCTATAACTCTTGAGCGTGCAGGTATGGGATTGTCTCCATTTTATGCCTATTCTTTGGACAAGCCTGTCGCATGGGATTCAAGGAAGACTATGATTGAAAACGTTGTGGCCGATCCGGAAACCGGAAGAGCAAAAATGTACGATAGTGCAAACTATTCAGGCTCTTCTTTGTAATTTTGTTGTGCGACAAATGTTAAGTATAAAATCTCTAATTAAGTTTTTATTTTAAGTTGGTAAACTGTCGGTAACTTTGCTTCCCAAAAGCTTAAAAACGAGTTAATATAAAAATAACAATTTTATATTGGTTACGGTCTAAACTTTTGAGAAATCAAAAGCATGATCAAAAACGCATCGAGCTTAAAGATCCCATCATCAGGATCGCTCGATGCGTCGTACAGGGAAACTTGTGCGGGCCGTAAGGCCAAACTGGTGGTGGGCTTTTTGTTTTCCACTGAACATTAAACCAAAAGAAAAGATGATATGCAAGAAAAAAGATTAGAAGAATTATATAAAAAATATTGGGATGGTCTTCGTTTATTTAGAGATAATAATGGTTTGGGAAGTCCTTTATTAATTAAATCAGATAATAAAAAAGTGAGGTTATTTATTGTTGGACAAGAAACATTTGGAGGATGGGAGGGAAATTCAATAAAAGAATGCCAAAACGATTACAAAAAAGTTTTATCAATATGTTTGAAAACAAAAAAACCAAAAGAGAGATATCAAGAAAAATGGGATACTTGGAGCACTTACCAATCAGTATTCTGGAGAACTGTAAGGATGCTCATAATAGAACTGAAAATCAACCCCCAAAAAGAATGTGTCGTATGGAATAATATAAACAGAATGGATTATAAAGGGTACTCTCCCAGCGATAAGATAAAGGGGGAAATGATAAAAAGGTTTCCTATGCTTCAGCAAGAAATAAAAATATTTGAGCCAAAACTAATCGTTTTCTTTACCCACCAAAGATATGATGAATTACTCAAGCAGTCATTTGAAGAAGGTAAAAACAAAATTAGTTTCCAAAAATTGAAAGGATTACCTCAAAAAAAATTGGTTAAAATAATCATCGGTGGATTTAAGGGTGAGGCATATCGCACTTACCATCCAGCATATAAACCCAAAAAAGAAATAGAAAAAATAATCAGCATAATAATAAAAGATTTTAAAAATAATTAAACCTATGAAGCAAAAAATCAAGATAACATTGTTAATTATTTTTATAGTAATTTTTGTTTTTCCCACAGTTGCCTTAGCCGGGAGTATTACCTTTTCTTTAATCAATGGTAAATCGGTGAAGGAAGCAATTCAAACTTTAGCCGGACAAATAGATTTTTTGGTCGGACGGGTTGGAATTGTCGAGAATTGCCAAAAGGTTCAAGAAATTCGTACTCAGGCAGAACAGGCCTACTCGCACGGGTCTCATCAGCTGATTACAGGAGGAACTATCGATCAGTATATATCAATTACCCAGGGAATGCTGCAGGAATACCAGGCCTTGGCAGAAGATTATAACCTTCTCTGTCCTCCGACCGCCGAAGGAATAAGAATATACTGCACCACCAGAAACGATCATTTGTCCTACCATAACCATAATTATGACTTTTCTCTTCCCCAGAATATCAGAGGCAAAAATTCAAACAGTTTGATTATAGCCTGCGATCTTAATTCCACTGATCCGTCGCAAAACTGGCAGAACAAAATAGATAAAACAGTTCAAGGCTTAAAAGATGGGCCGAGTTCTTGCAAATTGCTTCCGGACTTTGGCAAAGAAGCTGAAACTCAAAAAATCAAGTTAGAACAACTGCAGAAGTTGAATACCGAATATCTGTTACTGAAGGATAGATGCGGAGTCTGATAATAAAAATTATTGAGATTATATAAAAGCAAGGAATTTTAGCTAAACCAATAAGGTCTGCCTCTTTCCTGTTTCTCAATAATCTCTTTATCTGCTAATCTTCTGTACTCATTCTCGTCTTTCCACGGCGGTTTCATTTGATCCGTCACATCAATAACTCCTTTATGTTGCAGGTCTGCTTGAGGCAGGTAGTTCTCTTTTTTAAATACCTTGTCGCCGAACGAAAAGAAAAATTCTCCTTCATTCTCTTTTTTAATGATTTCTATCAGTAGCATTGAAAGCGCATCAACAAGGTCGTCGTATTTTTCGCTTCCGAATCCGAGCAACTGTTCTATTAGTTTTTCAGCGCCTTGCCTCGGGAAATATACCCGGCCTTGTTCTAAAAGAGAAGCTCCTGCGATGAGGCGTTCTCTTTTATCGCCTTGTCCTTTGAATCCCTGCGCTGGCAGGTTAGCTGTTTTTAAATCCTGCACCAGATAATCCTGAGCCGCAAAATTCTCAACAATAACCTGGCCCAAAGATCCTCTTCCCAAATTCTGGGAAAGAAATTTGGCTCTATTTTTTATGGCTTCAAAACTTAAGCGATCATTAATAGGGTTCGGATGCACAAATAATTTGAAATTTTGCCCGTAACCGTAGACGCTTATTGCAACCATAGCAGTAAAATGGGCGCTATCTTTTGTGCTGACCGCAGGATCAATGCCGATGATGGTGTATCTGTACGGCAAAATCGATTCTTCTGGAAAAACATCATAGTATTTTAGCCACTCTAACTTTACAATTTGGCCTTCTTCGGGAACAACTTTTAACATATATTCACGCATCCATGCAATCTCATTTCCTATTCTCTTTTTTTCCATTGTAACGGATTCTTCATTGGGGAATTTACTTTTCCATGCAGGCTTTCTATTTTCATCCAAAAATGGAACTTCCAAATATGTGCCATCCCTTTTATGCTCATAGATTTCTTTTTGAAATCTCCTTATTAAACAATCGTTGTGCAATAAACTGCCGATAACAAATATTCTCGTATTTTTGTTGCCTGCCGGAATTAAATCTCCTGTCATCCAGCTATAAACCTTATCTCTACCTTCTGCTGTTTTTACCGATTCCAAATCTTCCAGATCGTCACAGATTATCAACTGTGGTCTATGTTGCATATGGCGGTAACTTCTTATACTTTGTTCTGTTGAAGCGGCCGTTATTTTGGCTCGATATTTTGGAATGTACAGCGAAGTTAAATTCCAGCCGTTTCTTTCTTCTGAAAATGGCCCTAAATCTTTTTTTAGCTTTTCGTTTGTCTCAAAAATATATTTTAGCATTTGCAGCATCATTTGAGCTTTATGCTGGGTTTTGGATATTATCAGCACGTATTTTATTTTCTGCTCTCCTAAAATCGCCCAAATTGGGAAGCTAAGACCGAGTAGAGTTGATTTTCCGCAGCCCCTGAACCCAAGCACGACAGCCATTCTGATGTCTGCGTCCTGCGTCATCTGAAAAATCTCTTCATGAAACGGCGCCGTCTCATATTCAGTGTACTCTGGCGAAAAATAGTAGCGGAAAAAACATTTGTGGCTTTTCTTTAATATCGCTAGCCTGACTCTTTTGTCTTTCATCATAACCTCAACAATCTCCTCCCAGCCCATTTGTTTCTTGTTGTTATTTTTGTCTACCATATTTCTTTTTATACTCTGCGAATTTGAGAGCTTGTCTGACAACATTTTGTTGCTCGGGGCTAAGCTCGTCTTCTTCGCGAGTCGTCAACTCGCCACTTATTTCCAAGCGGTTTGCGTATTTTGGATGATGAGTTTTTAACCAAAGGTTAACTGCTGGAAACTTCCTGTCTTTTACCATGGCCAGTAATTCTGCTTCCGACATATCATTCATCAGCAAAATTCCTTCTTTTTGGGCATCTTCTACTGCTTTGGCGAATTCTTTGTCTTCGGCTTTCCAGCGGTAAAAAGTGCTTCTGCCTACGTTGGCTTTTTTAACGGCCAACTCAACAACAGGCATCAGTCTTAAATTTTTAATGACCTGCGCCTTGTCGCCGACTGTCCTGTCCCATATTGTGATTTTAGCTTTTGGGTCCATAAATTTGTTTTGCCTTAATTCCCGTCAAAGATTCAAATCTTTTTATGGTTGTAAGGCAATACTCTAAATCTATTTCAATGGCGAGATTTACACGAGCCGTTTTTTGACATTCCAAAAGGCAGGTGCCAACTCCTGAAAATCCATCAAAAACTACTTCGCCCGTGTTGCTTGAATTGAGAATAAGTCTTCTTATCAATCCGCTGGGCTTCATCGTAGGATGTAGGGTATTTTTTGCCGGGCGGGGATAAAACAGAACTGATCTGTCTTTGAACTTTCTAAACTTGTGCGTGCCATGCCACGAGTACAAAATTAATTCGTGCTGAGGCATGTAATCCAACCTGCCAATCACGGCCTGCGACTTCACCCAAATTAATAACTGCGAAATTTTAAATCCGCATTCTATCAGCGCATCGCGCAAAGAGAATAACATTTTATCTGCGTTAAAAATGTAGGCAGAATTTTTTGGGGCAAGGTATGGGATTATGGCCTCAAGCCATTCCTTATTAAATTGCTTGTACTCTTCGTGCGTTTGCAATTGGTCATTTTCAATTTCTTTATTTTTAAATAAAGTTTTGAAATTTTTCTTTGACGAGATTACCGATATGCCATACGGAATATCCGTGCAGATAAGATTTATTTTATTGTCGCCAACAAGATTGGCGATTAAATCTTTGTCGCGCGAATCTCCATAGGCCAGTCTGTGTTCGCCCAACTTCCAAATCGTTCCCGGCTTAAATAATTTTTTTTGGTTTTTCGTTGGTAAGGATTTCATATCTATTGCAAATTAATTGACAAAACACTGGCTCAATCTCGACCAGATAAGCCGTCCTCATTAGCATTTCGCAGCTAGCCATTAAAGGACCCGACCCAGATGTCAAATCCAGCAGGCAGTCACCGGGCTTTGAGCATCTTCTTATAGACTTTTCATACAGCGTCGGACTTTTTTCCGTAGGATGCGTGTACTGGGTTGCCGGTAATCTTTTTACAAGCCAGATGTCTAATATATCCAGAATGTCATCTATCAATCTATTCCCGGTTGTTGCTTCTTTGTTTTGCACCTCGTTTAGATTTTTAATTCTGTCTGAAAGAAATGGCGATCCGCGCGTGCCGTACAAACACAATTCCATCGTTTTGTTAAACGCGACTTGAGGTGTCGGATTTTGATTTCCCTTGATCCATGCGATCAATCTCTTTTGGTTTATGTCGGCCTCTTTGTACAACTCTTGCATCATCCCGACATACTTAAAATCTAGCCAGAAAAATACATGGCAATCTTCGTGACAGACGGACAAGCCATTTTCAATTAAACTTTTGACAAATTGTCTGTACTCTTGATCACCCTTGCAATCGTTTGTCTTGCCACCGTAATTTTTCTTTCCACCAATGCCGGAATTGTATAAAGATGGCACCCCCAAGTTATACGGAATGTCAGAATTGATTACGCTGATTTTTGAATTACCAACCAGCTTTTTTACTGTTTCAGGCTTGGTGCTGTCACCGCAAATCAATTTATGTCTGCCCAAGGAAAACATGTCGCCAATTTTTATTTTTGTTTCCTTTGCTTTCTCGATTTCTTTTTCCACATCAAAGTTGTCATCCTCAGTTTCGAGGCTGTCGTCCCAATAATCTGAAAGTTCCGAACCAGTGAAGCCGGCTCCGAACAGCTCGTCCATTTCATAATTTTCCATTAGCTTGTCGATGTCGAAAGCACCAAGGTTTTTGTTCATCCTTAAATTTAATTCCTTTTCTTTTTCAATGTCCGGAATATTTAAGTAAACTACGGGTATTTCTTTGATACTGAGTTTTTTGGCAATGGCCAAGCGAAAATGGCCACCAATCAAAATATTTTCCCTGCCTTTGGCAGAATTTGCCAGCAGGGGATCGACCAGCCCGTATCTTTTAATGCTTTCTTCCAGTTGGAAGGTTGCTTCGTCATCCCAAATTCTGGGATTATATTCTGACTCCTTCAGCAAATTTATATCCACATAAGCTATTTTAATTTTTTGATTATTTGTTTCTGACATATATTTTACTATTTAATTTATAATTACGACTTATTGTTCCATTGATTTTTATCCACTAAAAAACGCCAGCAAATAGCAGGATTAATTCCTTGTGGAATCTTTTCCTGTTATTTACCGGCGTTTATCTGAGAATTTGAGAATTACCAAGTTCAGACTTGTCCCGATCGGGTCAGTTGCAACCGACCTGTGCGCTACAGTGTTCCCGCCTATTTCTATTTTGTAGAAATGCTAGTAATAACCATCACGCTCCTTGCTGAAAGTTGTTTATGTGCTGTTTAAATATATGGCACTGGAGTTTGAATTTTGTTATAAAATCCAAATCCAAGTATATTTTACTCCTTTAAAAAACCACGTCAAGCCTCGCAGGTGTGGAACACCCATATGTGTGTCCCATTTAGTCCCAGTTCGCTTTATTTTGAAACGCTCGTTTATCATTTGGGACACCGCCTTTCATCCCCGGCGCAACTTCCAATTTTCTCTAAAATTTGTTATATTTACTCAAACGATGCAACCTAGAGGCCTCAGTTGGAAAAATCATTAAAGAGTCGATTTCCCCTTAGGGGTTTAAGGCTCACAACCGAGACACACTGCTTATAAGAAAGAGATGCAAAATAAAAATAATAATAGCTTAAATTATTCTGTCAACGATTTGATTCTGTTTTGCATACACTCAATAATTGCCAACTCTGAGCAATGCAGCTTTGAGAGGCTGGTAAAAGAGTGTTTTACTTTGTTTCCAGATACGCTGAAATTTTCAAGATATCCAATTTGGCCCGACTCAAGAAAACTAGACAGGCCGTTAAGGGCTTTGCGAAACGAAAGATTGATAATTGGCGACCCAAAAACTTATTTTATTTTAACAAAAACAGGCGAAGACAAAGCAATGATTGTTTCCAAATCATTAAGGCAAGGAAAATTACTATGATTTTTTTCAAAAAGAAAAAAAGTTGGTTTACTCAACTAAATAGCATAAAAAAAAGAGATCTTTCCAAAATCTCTCCAAAACTTTTTAAAAAAATTGCATCGGCGGGCGCGGTCGTCTTATTGTTGTCTATTATTTTTATATGTTTTGAGGTCTATTTTCCTGTGAACCCCGCTTCTCATGAAACAGTTACTTACACGGTCAAAAAGGGCTGGGGTGACGATGAAATTGCCAAAGACTTGCAAAAACTGAAGATGATAAGAAGCAGTTACTTTTTTAAGTTTTACGTTGTTGCATCCTTACAGCACGCTGAATTAAAGGCAGGAGAATATAATCTATCTCCCAAAATGTCTATTTATCAGATTGCCAAAAAAATGGCTCAAGGAGATGTGATTAGAGACAAGGTTGTAATTTTAGAGGGATGGAATGTAAAAGCCATAGGTGAATATTTGGAAGCAAAGGGTGTCTGCAAACAAGACTATTTTTTGGAGCTTGCAGAAAAAGATTATTCTGAAGATTTTGATTTTTTAAAAGATCTTCCCAAAAATTCTGGCGTTGAGGGCTATCTTTTTCCCGACACATATGAAATTGCCAAGGGCGAGGCGTGTGAAGATATTTTAAATTTGATGCTGGCAAATTTCGGGAAAAAATTAACGCCCGAGCTTAAAACTGAGATTGCCGAGCAAAAAAAAACTATTTTTGATATAGTCACAATGGCCTCAATGATTGAGAAAGAAGTCAGAAAAATGGAAGATAAAAAAATTGTTTCTGGAATTTTATGGAAAAGACTGTCAATTGGAATGCCCCTGCAATTGGATTGCACCGTTAACTACATTACAGAAAAAAGCGACCCGGGCGTTGCAATAAAAGACACAAAAATCGATTCGCCGTATAACACTTATAAATATAAAGGCTTGCCGATCGGCCCAATTTCAAACCCGGGCATAAATTCAATAATTGCCGCCATTTATCCTAGGAAGACAGCGTACTTGTTTTATCTGTCCAACGGCAAAACAATTTACAGCGAAACCTTCCAACAACACGTCGCCGCCAAAGCCAAGTATTTAGACTAGGGTCTAGGCTTGACATATAGGGCGATATAGATTAAGATACTAACATAACATTAAATAGCCATAGACAGCAGGTACTTTTAGGTAAATCCTGCCGAGGCAAATTACTCAGTTTTGGCTGGGGAATTGCTGTCTGTGGAAACAGGCTTTTTTTATTAAATAAAAGAAATAAAATGGCACTAACAAAAGCGCAGAAGAGAAAGCAAATAGACAGCATAAAAGAAAAGGTTGCGCAACAGAAATCTATGGTTTTTGTTGACTTTGCAAAGGTTCCTTCAAAGGATATGTTTTCTTTGAGAAAAACCTTGAAAGAAACGGGATGCAATTTGAAGATTGCCAAGAAGACCTTGGTGAGAATTGCTTTCGGGCAATCAAACATTTCTTACTGGAATAAAATAAAATCCAGCATTCCCGGACAATTGGCGGTAGTATTTGGAATGGAAGATGAAATAGCTCCTGCAAGAATTGCAAACAAATTTGCAAAAGAACACGAGACATTCAAGATTTTGGGAGGAGTATTTGAAAGCAGATTTATTGACAGGGAAAAAGTGTTGGTATTGGCCAATTTGCCAACAAGAAACGAATTATTAGGTCGATTGGTTGGCTCACTTGCAAGCTCAATGACAAGTTTTGTAAGAGTATTAGACAAAATTAGAGAAAACAAGCAATAATTTTTAATTTATAATTTCGAATTTCGAATAAAACTCGAATTTCGAATTTCGAAGCTAGTTTCAAAATTTAATCGAAATTCAAAATTCAGAATTCAAAATTCACACTATTATGGCAGAAGAAACAAAAGTAGAAGTTCCAGCTAAATTTGAAAAATTGGTTGGGGAAGTAGAGAAAATGTCAATTGTAGAATTGGCAGAATTGGTAAAAGTTTTGGAGGCTAAATTCGGCGTATCAGCAGCAGCTCCAGTAGCAGTTGCAGCAGCCGCAGCCGGCCCAGTTGAGGAAAAGACATCATTCAATGTAGAATTGAAAGAAGTCGGAGCTCAAAAAATTGAGGTTATTAAAGTTGTCAGAGACGTCACAGCCAAAGGATTGAAAGAATCAAAAGACTTGGTTGACGCCGCAGCAGCCGGAACAGCTCAATTGGTAAAAGAAGGCGTAAAGAAAGAGGAAGCTGATGAAATCGCAAAGAAATTCACAGCCGCTGGCGCCAAAGTCGAGATAAAATAACGAAGTATTTTATCGAGATCCTGAGCGGAGTCGAAGGATCCAGAAAACAGACCCACGGAACCGTCCGTGGATCTGTTTTATTGTGCGACAATGGTATTGACAAGTAATTATAAATATGACATACTTAACACATACCCTGAAACCTGAGACAATTTCGGGAGAAAGACATGAAGCCGATTAAAGTACTGTTTCTGGTGGTTGCGGTCGTTATTGGCGCGTTTGTCTGCCGGTTGTAACCGGGTCTTCGCGCCACAGTTCATAGCGCCGAGTTGAGTGGGAAATCCCATTCGCCGGCGCTTTTTTGTTGCCTGCACTGAGCAAGGTCGAAGTGTAAAAAAAGAGTCTCGCGGCGATTTATTTTGCCGTGAGACATGGTTGACTCGTGGGAGCCGGAGCCTGCAATCAATGTGTCTCGTCTTCACTAAGGTGTGGATTAAACCCTATTAGATTGCAGAGTCCCACCGTACCGTCGGCAGACGGGCAAGTGTGGAAAATCTGGCGAGGAGGCGCGGTTTCAAGGTTGTTGGGGCTGTCGGCCAATTCCTTGGCATTCAGGGCCGTCACCAACTGGCCGTAGAACTCCTCGGTACACCTTACGCACCTGTAAACCGCGACGAACTGCTTTCCCACCATACGATTTTCTCCTTTCGTGGCGGAGACTTAATTTTGTATGTTTTCAATAATAAACCTAATTTTTGTTATTGTCAATATACACATAGACAAATATTTTTGTTATTATAATTAAATATAAAAACATGATTTCAAAAGAAGAAGTGCAACACATCGCCAAATTGGCGAGATTGGAATTAACCGAAACTGAAGTCACAAAAATGCAAAAAGATTTGTCTGCAATTTTGGATTATTTTGACTTGCTCAAAAAAGCTCCCAAGCCAGAACTAACAAAAAAAGAAGGGGATCTAAGTGCGACCCGTAAAGACGATGTTGTTTCCAGTTACAATGCCAGGGACAGAATAATTGAATTGGCGCCTGATAAAAAAGACGACTACATAAAAGTTAAAACTATACTCTAATGAAATTAACCGAACTAACAATCACGCAGGCTCATGAAGGTTTGAAGAACAAGGAATTCACTTCTGTTGATTTAACAAGGGCTTATTTGGAAAAAATAAAAAAAAGCGATTTAAATTCATTTCTGTCTTTTGACGAAGCATGGGCAATTGCGCAGGCTGAAGAGGCAGACAGGGATATTGCCCTTCGACTTCGCTCAGGGCAGCTCAGTAAGATTTCCTTACTGGCTGGAATCCCATGCGCAATAAAAGACGCAATAATGGTTGAAGGGCAAAAATGCACATCGGCTTCAAAAATTTTGGAGAATTATGTAGCCCCTTACGATGCAACTGTTATTAAAAAACTAAAAGAGCAGGGAGTTGTTATTTTGGGAAAAACAAACCTAGATGAATTCGCAATGGGTGGCTCGGGTGAGAATTCTGCTTTTGGAGTTACAAAAAATCCGCACGACAAAACGCGAGTTGCCGGCGGAAGCTCTTCGGGCTCAGCTGCGTCTGTGGCCGGGAATGAAGCATGTTTTGCTTTAGGTTCTGACACGGGAGGCTCTATAAGACTGCCATCGTCTTTCTGTGCCGTCACAGGCTTGAAACCAACCTACGGGGCAGTTTCAAGATATGGGCTGATTGCCTTTGGGTCTTCGCTTGACCAAATTGGGCCAATTGCAAAAAATGTTGAAGACGCAATGATTGTTTTTCAAGCGATTTCCGGTAAAGACAAAATGGACGCGACTAGTGCAAATTTCGAATTTCTAGTTTCGAATTTCGAATTAAAAGGATGCCGAATCGGGGTGCCAAAAGAATACTTTGTTGAGGGAATAAACAAAGAGGTTGAGAAAATTGTACGAGGCGCAATTAAAAAAGCTGAAGATGCTGGGGCAGAAATCGTAGAGATTAGTTTGCCAAGTGTTGAGTTTGCTTTGGCTTGCTATTATATTATTGCGCCGTCAGAAGCTTCGGCCAATTTGGCCAGGTTTGATGGAATAAAATACGGGTTATCGGTTGACGGAAAAGACTTGCTGGATGTTTATTTAAAATCAAAAGGTAATGGATTCGGAGCAGAGGTAAAGCGCAGAATTATGATTGGAACTTATGCTTTGTCTTCGGGATATTACGACGCTTATTATAAAAAAGCGCAGGAGGTAAGAGAATTGATAAAACAGGATTTTGCCAAAGCATTTGAGAAGGTTGATTTGATATTCTGCCCGGTTTCGCCTGTGCCGGCAATAAAAATAGGCGAGCGAACCGACGACCCACTTTCAATGTATTTAATGGATATTTACACGGTTTCTGTAAACCTAGCCGGGCTTCCGGGGTTGTCTATGCCTGCTGGAAAAGTTGGCAGGTTGCCGGTGGGGTTGCAGATTATTGGGAATCATTTTCAAGAGAACAAAATTCTTTCGGTTGCCTCTCAACTCGAAAAGATGTTATAATATAGTTGATGACTTGGGAAACTTTATATAACCTTTTAGGAATCAAAGATTTTATTTATTATATTTCTTCTCCGCAGTTGCAAGATATGCTTTTTCCTGTAAAGCTGGTTTTTGCTTTCTTTGCAATGTTTTTTCTGGCGTTTGTTGTTTACTTTATGTTAAATTCTTCCTGGCTTCAGTATAAATTCTTGGAAGATGTAACAGAATTTTTTTCATGGCAGGCATTTGGCACGCGAGAAATGTCCAAACTCTGGAACAGAATCAAGAAAAAGGCGGAGTCCGGCACAGAAGCTGATTATAAGCTTGCAATAATTGACGCAGACGATTTGCTGGCTGAAGTTTTAGACAGCGGGGGATACGAAGGTAAAGATTTTAACGAAGCTCTGCAAAAGGCAGGCCGACTGATAGCGCCAATTTTGACCGACGTAGTTGCCGCTCATGAAGTACGAAATTCCATTGTTTACAACCCCGATTTTAAACTATCAACCGAACAGGCAAAAAAAGTGCTGGACACATACCAATCTGCAGTAACAAGCGTAGGACTAGAATAATGCAAACTTCTATTGCGCAATAAAAAACCGCCCTCTTGCAAACCCAGGACGGATTTTTTATTATTAATACAGAACCGGCGCGATTAACAAAACAATCGTGCTTATTGCAACCAAGCTTATCAAAATAGTCCAAGTAATCTTAAATATTGTTTTTCTTTTCATAAATAATTTTTACTTTTTATTATTTTATGGTAGCAAATTTTAATAAAAAACAAAAGGGGGAATTTTTTACCGAAGAGCTTCTCTTCAAAACAATAGGGACTATATTTTTGATAGCCATTATTGTTTTTATTTTTGCGGACATAAAAATGTACCAAAAAAAACAATTGCTCAAATCTCAAGTCAATTTATACCAAAAACAAATTGACGACCTTATGAAGAGCAATCAAAACCTGAAAAATGAAATTGCAAACGCAGACAACAAGGACTATCTTGAGAAAGTCGCCTATGAACAACTTGGCCAGCAAAAACCAGGAGAAAAGCAAATAATTTTTGTACTGCCGGAAAATAAAAAAACAACCGACTCTGCTAAAGCCTCGGGCGCAGAAGCCTGGCTGGGCTGGTTTTCTGGCGCTTGGCAGTGGATAAAAAACAAATTTTAAGGTAATATACTTCTATTGCGAGGTTAGTATAGTGGCAATATGCAACCTTCCCAAGGTTGAGATGCGGGTTCGATTCCCGTACCTCGCTCAATCGCGCCGATGTAGCTCAGTGGTAGAGCAACGCTTTCGTAAAGCGTGGGTCGTCGGTTCAAATCCGACCATCGGCTCTTTTTTTATGTTTTAAAATGTGATAAATTTAAGTAAACTTATACGATGGCTGAAAAAATAAGCAAAATAGATGAGTTGAAAAACAGGCTCCATCACTTGATGGAGTGTCTTTGATGTTGATGAAAAGAAAAAAACTTTGATAAATCTGGAGGCCGAGTCGCTAAAACCAAACTTTTGGCAAGACAACGAAAAAGCAACACAGGTTCAACAAGAAATTTCGGCAATAAAAGAGGAAATAGATGCTGTCGAAAAAATAGAAAAAGAAATAGAAGAATTTGAAATACTGAAAAACGAAAATTTAGTAAAACAAATAGAAGACCACATAGAAAAACAGGAGTTCAAAACCTTCTTGTCTGGAAAGTATGATAAGAATAATGCTATATTAGAAATATATTCAGGCGCTGGCGGGCAGGATTCGCAGGACTGGGCAACAATACTTTTAAGAATGTACGAACGTTATTGTGCGACAAAAGGCTGGCAGGCTGTGGTTTTGCATCAGGCATTTGGTGAATCTGGCGGGCCCGAGGGAAGAATTGGCACAAAGTCAGTCACACTGGAAGTAAGGGGAAACTACGCCTACGGGTTTTTAAGAAAAGAAGGCGGAGTGCACAGATTAGTCAGGCAGTCTCCGTTTAATGCGCAAAAATTAAGACAAACCTCGTTTGCTCTTGTCAGTGTGCTTCCTGAAATATCCGCCCAAGGCGGACCCGCCTCGGGCGGGGAAATCAAACCCGATGATTTAAAAATTGATACATTTAAAGCTTCTGGGCCAGGCGGACAATATGTAAATAAAACCGAATCAGCTGTAAGAATCACGCACATTCCAACCGGAGTTGTTGTTTCTTCGCAGTCAGAAAGATTGCAGGGGAAAAACAAGGAAAACGCAATGAAAATTCTGCTTGGCAAACTCTATCAGCTGAAAGAAGAGCAACACGCCAAGGAGCTGAAAGATATAAAAGGCGACTTGGTTTCAGCCAGCTGGGGAAATCAAATAAGGTCTTACGTTTTACACCCGTATAAAATGGTAAAAGACTTACGAACACAATACGAAACTTCTGACCCTGACTCGGTTCTTGATGGCGGTTTAGATAAATTTATTGAGGCAGAACTCAAAACAAATGATTAAATTTGAAAATATAACAAAAAGTTATTCAAACAGAGACGCAATTTTACAAGACGTAACTTTTGAAATAAAAAAAGGAGAGTTTGTTTCTATTGTTGGAAAGTCTGGGGCCGGTAAAACAACTCTTGTGCGTTTGATTCTTGGGCTGGAAAATCCAACTTCAGGGGAAATTTATTTTGACGGGGTAAATGTTAGCAACGCCGATAACTTGAAAATACAGGAAATAAGAAGAAAAGTAGGGTGCATTTATCAAGACTATAAATTACTGCCCAAAAAAACCGTTTACGAAAATGTTGCCTACATTATGCAGGTTGAGGGAAAAGAAAACGAGGAAATTAAAAGCGAAGTGCCAAAAGTTTTGGAAATAATAGGTCTTGAAGACAAAATGAATAATTTTCCAAACGAACTTTCAGGGGGCGAACAACAACGGCTGGCAGTTGCCCGAGCACTGGTTAATCACCCCGATGTTGTCATTGCTGACGAGCCAACAGGAAATCTTGACCCATACAACACTTACGAAGTTATTTCTCTTTTACAAAAAATAAATCAAGCCGGCAAAACAGTTATTTTGGCCACGCACGACAGGGAAGTCGTAAATAAGCTAGGCAAAAGAGTTATTACACTTGAGGGCGGACGAATTTTGCGTGACGAACAAAAAGGAAGTTTTATAATTTAGCGTAGCGATATAATTTAAAATATTTTTTAATAATTTATGCTGACAAAATTAAAAAGAATTTTAGGTTTGGCAATTAATGATTTTAGCAGAAACAAGGGCATATCAATTGCCGCAGTTTTTGTTTTGGTTGTTACGATTATGCTTGTATCTGGCCTTTTCTTTTTTCAGGGCGCTGTTAGCTATTTGACATCGCAGATACAAGACAAAATTGACGTAACAGCATATTTTAAAGAAGGGACTTCTGAAGAGGATATTTTAAGCGTAAAAGACAAAATAATAGAAATGTCGCCAAGCATAAAAAATGTTGAATACGTCTCAAAAGATCAGGCGCTGGCAAACTTCAACGAAATGCATAAAGACAACCCGGTTTTGGCTCAAGCGTTGCAAGAAGTGGGGGATAATCCATTTTTGCCGTCTCTAAACGTCACAACCAATGGTGATGTTGCGCAGTACGAAGCAATTTCTGACATTTTACAAACATCTGATTTCAGTAAAATGATCGATAAAGTTGATTTTACGCAAAAGAAAGACACAATTGAAAAGGTCTACTCAATAACCAGAAGCATAAATATTTTTGGTTTAGTAATGGGAATACTGCTGGTTATTGTGGCTATTTCCGTTGTTTTCAACACCATAAAGCTTGGTATAGATAATTCTAAGGAGGAAATAAGCACAATGCGCATAGTTGGCGCTTCTGACTGGTTTATTAGGGGTCCATTTATAATACAGGGTATGATTTACGGCATAATTTCTTTTGTTGTTTGTATTCTAATTTCTGGCTTACTGGCCTATTTTCTAGCGCCCAAAATATCAGCTGTTTTACCCGGCTTTGATATGTTCTCGTTTTATTTGACTAATCTGTTTATTTTTGTTTTAATACAGCTAGGTTTCGGCATCGCCGTCGGCGCAGTTTCAGCCTTCTTCGTCGTAAAGAAATACCTAAACACGTAAAGTAGAGATAACAACATTGCGGGATCGTCTAATGGTAGGACATCGCCCTCTGGAGGCGAGTATCTTGGTTCGAGTCCAAGTCCCGCAGCAATGAAAAAGATTGGGGAGGGGTGGCAGTATAGCGTGTATGATTTGGGGAATGGGCGAGTGTTTAAAAAGTTTCATTCAACTGCAAAGTCGTACTGGGTTACCCTTAAAAGCGTGTTTCCATTTCGCGATGACCCCATAACAGAGGTGCCTAGTTTTGTTAGAAGCGCCAAGACAAAAGCGCTTGCGTCATTTGAAACTCTAAAAAATATAAATGTGCCTGCTTCGTGGCTTGGCAACCCCAAATTTTTAGACGGACTTAATTACGAGCAAGACCTGGCGCTCCCTCTCCACAATATATTTGATAACTCTGATACCACATCAATAAAAATAATTATTGACAAATTTATTGTTTTCAATAAACGCTTGCTGTCAGAGCACGGAATAATTGATAAAAGTTTTAACATAACCAAAAACTTCGGCCTTGATACACAAGGCAATATTATTTTAATTGATCTTGGCGAGATATTCGATAACCCCGAACGCATTAAGAAACAGTTTATGGATAGAGCCTGGGATAAAAAATACGTCGCAGGAGAAATAAAAAACAAAGAAGCCCGCGAATATTTTATAAAAAAAATGGACGAAACCTTTTGCCTCGACATTTGGGGGAAAAATGTATAGAATGGAAATATGATGTCGCCTGAAATAGAAAACGGTTCGAGGGGTTTGAAGCTTGGCTTGGCGCTGGGCGGGGGGTCGGCTTTGGGGTTTGCACACCTTGGAGTCCTAAAAGCGCTGGAGGAAAATGGCATCTCGGTTGATTTCATTTCTGGGACAAGCGCCGGGGCAATCATGGGCGCGCTTTACGCCTTTGGGGTGCCATTTCGCGACATAGAAAAAGAATCAGCCCAATTAAGTTGGCGCAAAATAACTAAAATTCAGCCTTCCTCTCTTGGGGTTTCCTCTAACGCAAATCTAAGAAAACTTCTAGAAAAGCACATCGGCAAAAAAACCGACATTGAAGAGGCGAGCATACCATTGGCGATTGTGGCAACCGATATTGAGACAGGAAGCAAGGTTGTTTTCAGAAGCGGTAATGCGGTAGATGCAATTTTGGCCAGCTCTTCTTTACCGGGGTTGTTTTCTCCCGTAGAAATAGCCGGGTGTATGCTGATTGATGGGGGAATGGTGGAAAATGTTCCTGTTTCTGTGTTAAAAGATTCCGGTGCTGATATAATTGTGGGGGTAAATTTATTAAAGCATAGGAAATACGCGCGCCCCAAAAACATCATAGATGTGCTGACAAATTCTTTTGACATGGTAAACCGAAAAATTTCAGACCACGCAAAGCAAGATTACGTAAATATTTTGATGGAGCCTGACTTAAGCAATTATTATCTGGGCGACATTACAAAATGGAAAGAAATATCTGATATCGGCTATCAAGAAGCGCAAAAATATATTTCAGAAATCAAACAACTAAAACACCAGCCAATATATAAAGACTTTTTCAATAAAATTAAAAAATTATTTAAATAACAAAAATATGACAACATGCATGAATGTAAAAAGGCTTAATAGAAGAGCCAAAAAAAGAAACATAAATAAGTTCAAGCAAAGAAAAGTAGCGCGAACTGCAAATAAAAACCGAGCATGAACACAAATTTAACTGACGAAAATTTTGATAAGGAAATTAACAGCTACGACACGCCGGTTGTTGTGGATTTTTTCGCTTCTTGGTGCGGGCCTTGTACTGTTTTGGGTCCAATTTTAGAAAAAGTAGTTGAAGGATTCGGCGGAAAAGTCGCTTTGTTAAAGGCAGATGTAAATACAATTCCACTGACATCGGAGAAATTTGAGGTTGATAGAATACCAATGGTTGCTATTTTTAACAAAGGCAAATTGGTTGGCAGTTTTATTGGATTAAGAGACGAAGGTTATATAAAAAGCTGGATAGAAACAGCAATTAAAGACGCCTCACCAAGCGCAGAGCCCGATAAAAGCAAAGAGGTGATTGACTGGTCGGACGACTATGCAAAGAAATCGGGTTTTCAATTAAATCCCGATAAAAGCGCAGTGGAAAGGGTGGTCAAAGGTTTATTGGCAAACGAACAAAAATACGGCGAAAAATATTGCCCCTGCCGAAGGGTTTCGGGCGACAAAGAGGCTGACAAGAAAAACATTTGCCCCTGCATCTACCACAAAGACGAAATAGCCAAGGACGGCCACTGCTTCTGCAAATTATTTATAAAGTAAAAACTCTAAGCCCCGTAGAGCGGGGCTTTTTGCTTGCACATTGAATTGCTCCATGGTACGATTATGTAATGAAGTCCAAATTTTATTCGTTAAAATCAAAGATAATACAACTTCGCAAAACTGGCAAAACGTATGGCGAGATCATTAAATTAGTTAATAAAAACATACCGAAAAGCACGCTATCTGATTGGTGCAGCGAAATTTATTTAAGTAGCGAACAAAGAAAAACGATTGATGAAAAAATCAAAAACAATTGTGAGAAAGGACGTGCGGTAGCGTGGGCTGTAAACAAAGAAAGGAGAAAAAAGTATTTAGAATCAATAATAGAACGGAATAAGCATCTGTCTGGAGTATTAAGAAATAAGGATGTGGCTAAGGTAGCGCTGGCTGTGTTATATTTAGGAGAGGGATCAAAAAGAAAAAACGCAACAGTAATGCTTGGCAACTCTGATCCCAATATCATTAATCTATTTTTGAAATTGCTAAGATTTTGTTATAAAGTTGATGAAAAAAAATTTCGATGCACCCTACAATGCCGTGCCGATCAAAATATTATATTATTAAATAATTTTTGGTCTAAAGTTACAGAAATTCCCCTTTCTCAATTTTATAAAGCGAGAATGGATCCGAGAACTATCGGTAAGCCGTCGAAAAATTTGGACTACAAAGGTGTTTGCCGGATAGACTATTTTTCTGCCGACACCTTTACGGATTTGATGGAAATTGGTAAGATAGTTTGTAGTGAGGGCCTATAGTAAAACGGTTATTACGTCGCTATGGCATAGCGGAGGTTCGGGTTCGATTCCCGATAGGTCCACAAGGATAGAGCGCACAATAAATTGACAATAATATCTTTACGTGCTAACATAATGAGTATGAGGGTACTTGCCCTACTTGTTCTTACAAGCTGGCTGAGCCAGCAGAAGGAGGTCTCTATGATTGGTCGCGACCTGAACATGGCCAGAAATAAATTGGTTTCTCGTTTGGCCTTCGGTTCGACCTGATCGGCCGGCGCCCGCGCCGCCGACAACGCCAGCCGTGATTGGGGCACGAAGCCTCAAATCATGAAGGCAAGGCGTACTTCAACAAAGGAGCAAGTCGTGCACTGGCCGTAACCTTGCACGGGTTAGGCGCCGACCGATGAGCGCAGAATCATCGGCACGCGGTGGCTTACGCTTTCGCCCGCAAATATTTTTTTCTGGATGAGATAACGCATCCCGCACAATAACGCGGCAAGCGTAACCACATTTGGGTGCACCTCGTTTCACATAGGTCCCTCGCGGACCGCAACAATGGGCAGTTAGACTTTCCTCAGCAGGGAGTCTGACTGCCCTATTTTTTTACCACTTGTTCCTGAAATTGTTTTTTGGTATAGTTAGTATGTTAAATATATCCTATGAATATCAAAAAAATAGCGTATCCGGTTATTTTAGTAATCTGCTTTGGGGCAGTTTTTGCTTTGGGGACTTGGTTTGGTGTGACAAAAATAGCTTATCATGTGCCACAACCTGATACAATTGATTTTTCACTTTTCTGGGACGCATATAATAAACTCCAGGAAAACTTTATTGACTCTTCAAAAATTGACAATCAAAAAGTAATCTACGGCGCAATTGAAGGAATGACCAAATCCCTTGGCGACCCGTACACTACATTTTTTGACCCAACTCAAGCTCAACGCTTTCAGCAAGATTTGTCCGGCTCTTTTGAAGGCATAGGAGTAGAAATTGGACTTAAAAAAGGTGTTTTGACTGTTGTTGCCCCTTTAAATGGAACTCCCGGGCAGAAAGCAGGCTTAAAATCGGGAGATATAATTGCAAAAATAAACGGCAAGGATGCGTCCAATATGACAACCGACGAAGCGGTCAATTTGATTCGCGGACAAAAGGGCACGTCAGTGACTTTGACTATTTATAGAGAAGGCTGGAGTGATACAAAAGAAATCAAAATTGTCAGAGATACAATCAAGGTTCCATCAATGGCCTGGTCTTTAAAAAACGGAGACGTAGCCTATATACAAATCTTTCAGTTTGACGAAGTGCTTTCTTCTGATTTTACAAAAGCCGCAGCAGAAATTTTGCAGAGTCCGGCCCAAAAAATTGTAGTTGACCTAAGAGATAATCCTGGAGGATATCTTGATGTTGCCCAACAAATCGCAGGCTGGTTTTTACAAAGCGGACAAACTGTAACTATTGAAAGCTTTGGCGGAAAAGAAAACCAAAAAACATACAAATCAGACGGCAGTTCAAGCCTTTCGGCTTATCCGACAGTTGTTTTGATTAACCAGGGCTCTGCGTCAGCATCAGAAATTTTAGCAGGAGCCTTGCGTGACAACAGAAACATAAAGCTTATAGGCACAAAATCTTTTGGCAAAGGCTCGGTGCAAGAAGTTATTGATTTACGAGACGGCTCATTTTTAAAAATCACAATCGCCAAATGGCTCACACCCAAAGGCGCTTCAATTTCTGAAGTAGGCCTAACCCCCGACATAAAAGTTGAAATTACCGACAAAGACGTAGAAGCCAAAAAAGACCCCCAACTCGACAAAGCCCTTGAAATAATTAAATCATTGCCATTAAAGTAAATAAAAATATGCCGATAGGAGAAACGGGCCGAAGCCCAGAAGATGAAAAATTAAATAGGGAAGAGGCAGCGATTGTTGCCTATACGGAAAAACCATTCCTTGATGCCGTAGAAGAAGATGGAGCGACACCAGAAGAGAAAGCCGTCCTGGAAAAATATGCTACCATACGAAGCAGAAAGGCGGTAGAAGATTTTAGAAAAAAGAAGGCAGACCTGGAAGAACAGGTGGCAAGGGGAGAGCGCAGCGAAGAAGAAGCCGAGAAAGTACTGACTGTTAATTATGACCGCCCAATTGACGAAGGCGTCGCCGCTGGGCACTATGACTTCGTACATCATCGGGAGTATTTTACAGAAGAGCGTTTCCCATTAGGTGACGGAGAACATGGCGAGA